>ERZ802827.175-NODE-175-length-34915-cov-9.9045_pt1 | contig 34915 bp, 48 predicted proteins | sample MGYA00345652_ERZ802827 | MGnify/ENA primary metagenome ERZ802827 (study PRJEB30503, sample SAMEA104212372) | marine metagenome | biome: Westerlies Biome; feature: [SRF] surface water layer (ENVO:00010504) within the epipelagic zone...; material: water... | reverse complement strand
CGCTTCCGATCTAAGGATGGGGAACATGAAAGGTCCCGAAAGGGATAGTAAGGGGCGACCCACGCGCTTACTCCTCTCCCTGCGTGCGTGGGGAGCCTCTTCGAAATCTGATGCTGTATCTAAGGGTAAAGCAATTTCTAAACGCAATAAGGCAAAAGCATAATGTATGGATTTGGCGATCACGATGACCAGCAAGGGCAAGATAACTTTGGCGGCAGCAATGCTGGTGGCAATGACCCAAGCGGAGGTAGTGGAAGGCAAGATGGGCCAAACTCAGATAGTTTTGGAACTAGTCTAACATATGATCGTAATCAATCATCTTTAGATGCTGGGTTGGCAGTAGCTATGTTTGGTAATCAACTTGGGCCTCAGATTGCTGGTAAAAAAGGTTTAACTAGAGATAACGCGTCAAATCTAGCTGGGCGTATGAATGAAGGGCAGCTAGCAATGGAGGGCCTTAATTTTGGTATAGTAGGCGCATTGCTAAATGAGATAGGAAAATATTCAGCCAAGCGGGTTGTTGAACAAATTGCTCAAGGCGCAACTCCTGTTTATGGCGCACGCGGATTTATTACTGGCGCAATGACAGATGAACGTGGGCTTGTTGCTGGCTATCAAACTAACAATATGCCGAATCTAGGTGGCAATGATGGGGGGCAAGAAGGCACGTTTACATCTAAGGATCAACCACGAGATACAAGTGTAACATCTTCTTCATCAGCTATTGCTATGTCTGATTATGAAAAGCAGCGTTCTGGCAGTGCAGATTCATCAGGATCTGGACGTAGGTCATTGCTGAGAAAGGTATATTGACATGGCTAAATCACGCGTAAACGAAGCTGGCAACTATACAAAACCTACTATGCGCAAGAGTCTGTTTAACAGGATCAAGGCAGGTAATAAAGGTGGGTCTAGTGGGCAATGGAGTGCGCGTAAAGCACAAATGCTTGCCAAGCAATACAAAGCCAAAGGTGGCGGTTATAGATGAAAAAGCCACAGAAATCTTTGATGAACTGGGGCAAACAAAAGTGGCGCACTAAATCTGGCAAGCCATCAACACAAGGGCCAAATGCTACTGGCGAAAGATACCTACCTGCCAAAGCAATTAAAGCTATGTCGGCATCTCAATACGCAGCTTCATCAGCCAAGAAACGCAAAGATAAAGCAGCTGGCAAACAACATTCCAAGCAACCTAAGTCTGCGGCAAAAACATCAAAGAGATTCAGATGAGCGCATTTATGCATATCCTTAAACAAGAAGAGCGTGAGGTACTACGAACTGTAGTAAGGCGCGTTCATTTTAAACATTATCCTAAAGAGTTTTGCACAGATTATGAAGCTGACAAACTGATTGCATCTATTGGGCCTGAAGTGGTCGAGCGGATGATAAAGATTGGCAAGGACTTCAAGGTAAATGAAATTTAAGTACAAGCCAGATGGCGATACACTCAAAGCGTTTATGAAAGATGATTCATTCTTTCGTGGCATTAGAGGCCCAGTTGGTTCTGGCAAGTCTGTTGGTTGCTGCATTGAAGTATTTCGTAGAGCTTTAATGCAAAAGAAAAACGAACAGGGTATTCGCAGAAGCAGGTGGGCAGTTGTGCGTAACACCAATCCGCAGCTGCGCACCACTACAATAAAGACTTGGCTTGATTGGTTTCCAGAAAACGAATGGGGTAAGTTTCTATGGTCGGTTCCTTATACGCATCATATCAAGAAAGGCGACCTTGATCTTGAAGTTATCTTTCTAGCACTGGATAGACCTGAAGATATAAAGAAGCTGTTGTCTCTTGAGGTAACAGGTATTTTCTTTAACGAAGCTAGAGAAATCCCAAAGTCAATTATCGATGCTGGCACTATGCGTGTAGGAAGATTCCCTTCTATGCGTGAAGGTGGCCCTTCATGGACTGGTGTTATTGCAGATACTAATGCCCCAGAAGAAGATCACTGGTGGCCTATTATGTCTGGTGAGGTTCCTATCCCAGATCACATCAGCCGTGAAGAAGCAAAGATGATGGTGCTTCCTGATAACTGGAAGTTCTACACACAACCATCAGGCATGTTGGAAGAGCGTGATGATGAAGGTGTGGTTGTAAAATACAAACAAAATAAACATGCAGAAAACCAGAAGCACATGCTTACAAGCTACTACCCAAATCTTATACAAGGTAAAGGCAAAAGCTGGATTGATGTTTATGTAATGAATAAACTGGGGGCAATCCAAGATGGCAAACCTGTTTATAATATGTTCGCGCAAGATCAGCACATTGCGCAGGAAGAGATACCTGTTGCTGACGGTATGTCTGTTTATGTTGGTCTTGATTTTGGCCTAACACCCGCCGCTGTCTTTGGACAAAAGGTCAGAGGACGCTGGCTTATACTGCAAGAGATTGTTGCTTTTGACATGGGCATTGTTCGCTTTGCTGAATTGCTGCGTCAGGAGATTGCGGTTAAATATGGTAACTGCGAAATAAATATCTTTGGTGATCCGTCTGGAGATTTTAGAGCGCAGACAGATGAATCAACACCATTTCAGATACTGCGTGGGGCTGGGCTAAAGGCAAGGCCAGCACCAAGTAATGATGTTTCGTTACGTCTTGAGTCTGTAAGCACCAGTCTTAATCGTATGGTTGATGGTCTTTCTGGCTTTCTTATAGATCCAAGATGCAAGGAACTGATTAAAGGTTTTGAAGGTGGGTATCAGTACCGCCGCATACAGGTATCTGGTGAGCGTTATGATGACCGACCAGAGAAGAACCGCTTCTCCCACATACATGATGCTTTGCAATATTTAATGCTTGGTGCAGGAGAAGGACGAGGTGTGCTTGGCAATAACCATACGCAGCGGGTAGTACAGGCACGCAGAGACTTTGATGTGTTTACACGCCAACCAAAGAACCGCAGACAGGGATTGTGGGCGCGTATGTAATTTTGTGCGTTGCTTAATGCATTTATGCAGGGTTTACATAGGGAAAATTATACGAGGTTTTTATGTGCATCTTCGGTTCATCACGACCAAAAACAGACCCAGCGATTGAAGCAGAACGCAAAGATCGTATGGAAGCTGAGTTAGCTACAACAAAATCTAACAAGCAAGCCAATTTGCAAAAGGCAGTCCAAGGCAAAAAGAAGGGTGGTAGTGCAACACACTCGCTTCTGTCTGGCAGTGGCGGCGGCATTGGTTTCTATAACGAGTATACCTAATGCATGATGATAAAATTGCAGCAACATATCTCAAGCGGTATGAAAAAGCTCTCTCACACCGCCTTAACTATGAAGGGTTGTTTGACGAGTGCTATGAATATGCGCTCCCTCAAAGAGAAGGTTTTACAAAACTTGCGGCAGGGCAGCGCAGAGATGATCGCATCTTTGATGAAACAGCTGTGGTCGGCGTACAAGAGTTTGCTTCACGTTTACAGTCGGGTCTGGTTCCGAATTTTGCGCGATGGGCAGATCTTGTTGCTGGTAGCGAAGTGCCAAGTGATCAGACTGAGGCTATTGATAACACGCTTGAAGAGGTTACTGAATACGTTTTTCAGGTCTTGCAGAACAGTAATTTTGGACAGGAAGCCCACGAAGCATTCCTTGATCTGGCTGTGGGAACAGGTTGTATCCTTGTTGAAGAAGGTGATGCCTTAAACCCAATAAGATTTAATGCTATTCCCCTGCCGCAGCTGGTGCTTGAGAATGGTGCAGATGATCGTATTGATCACGTTTACAGACAACGTGAGGTACGCAACAGCGATATATTAATTGCTTATCCTAATGCTGTTCTTTCGCAAATGATGATGGACAAAATCATCAAGGCTCCTGATGTCAAGACACAGATTATTGAAGTGGTGTGTAGGCTTTACACCAAACCAAATCAGGAAGTGAATGCCTATTATGTTATCTGCAAGGAAACCAAGGAACTAATTTTTAAGGATGTGTTTGAAGGTGCTGGCTCAAATCCTTTCGTTTGTTTCAGATGGTCGAAAGCCTCGGGCGAAGTTTACGGACGCGGCCCCCTTGTCAACAGCCTCAGTGCAATTAAAACCACCAACCTTACTATCGAGCTTGTTCTTGAAAATGCGCAGATGGCTATCTCTGGCATATACCAAATGGACGATGATGGAGTGGTAAACACTGATTCAATCAATCTGGTGCCAGGGACCATAATTCCTAAAGCCCCAAATAGTCAGGGCTTGCAGCCTATTCGTGCAGCTGGTTCGTTTGATGTAGCTAATCTTATTCTTGGCGATATGCGTAACAACATTAAGCGCGCGCTCTATAATGATATGCTTGGTGATCCTAACAAAACACCAGCAACAGCTACTGAAGTTGCAGAACGTATGGCTGATTTATCAAGACGCATTGGCTCTGCGTTTGGAAGATTGCAAGCGGAAATGGTGCAGCCTATCTTACAAAGGGTTGTATATATTCTAAAGAAACAAGGCCGCATTGATATACCATCTTTGAATGGCAGAGAAGTAAAGGTACGTTCTGTATCTCCTCTGGCACAGGCACAAGCTAATCAGGACATAGCTTCTGTTGATCGTTTTCTTGAAATGGTTGGCGGCAGGTTTGGCCCACAGATGGTTAATCTTCTTGTATCTAGTGAAGAAGCGTCAGCGTTTTTAGCTAAGAAGTTTGGTGTGCCAGATAATCTTATTCGTGATTCACATGAACGTGCGCAGCTTGCACAGGCTATGCAACAGATGGCTATGCAACAACAAGGCATGGCTCCACCACAGGAACAATAATGAACAAACCCTTTATTAGTCTGGATGGTTTTTCCAGAAGTAAGGATGCTGATGATCGTATCTCTAAAGATATGACATCCCTGTTTGCAACACCAACTGGTCAATCAACACTAAAATATTTGCGTTCGATAACTATTGAAGCAGTCAATGGGCCGAACGTAACTGATGCTGAACTCCGTCATATGGAAGGTCAGCGGTATCTTGTGGGGTTATTGGAACGCCGCATTCAACATGGACATAAGGTAAAACAACAATGAACGAAGTTACAGATAATGTAGAAGTAGAAAGCTCTATGCTTTCATCTGAAGCACCTGTGGTGGATGATCGACCAGAGTGGCTACCTGAAAAATTCAAGACACCAGAAGATCTGGTTTCATCTTATTCGAATCTTGAATCCAAGCTTGGCAAAGGTGAAGAGGATTTGCGCAAGTCATTGCAAGACGAAATGCTTGCAGACTCTGTTAAGGACAGACCAGAAACGGCTGGTGACTATGTGTTGCCAGAAGTTCTTAATGAAGAAGAAGCTGTTGACAATGATTTGCTTAATTGGTGGTCAGGCTTTTGTTTTGAACATGGATATGGGCAGGACAAGTTTGCAGATGGCATAGAGAAATACGCATCTGCATTAAATGAATCTATTCCTGATCTTGATCAAGAGCGTACAAAGCTGGGCGAAAATGCAGATGCACGCATAGAAGCTGTGCAGCTTTGGGCAAACAAGTTCTTTGATGAAAGGCAGATGGGTGCGCTTGAACGATTAGGGCAGACATCTGAAGGCATTGAAGTTTTGGAAAAAGTAATGACTGCATTGAAAAGCACAAACATCGATGGAACAGCTGAAGCTGGGTCGTCAGTAACAGAAGATGATTTGCGCACAATGATGAATGATGATCGGTACTGGAAGCAAGGCGCAAGGGATGCTGGTTATATCAAACAGGTGAATGATGGCTTTGCAAAACTTTACAGGTAGAGGATCTTACCGAGAGCTTGATATTGTTAAGTCAACATTTGAGCATGCGGGTTATCTGCAACATGTATTGCGCAGCACTGATCTAAGAGAATGCATTATCGGAGGGGCATCAGCATGGCGTGCATTGCATGTTCCTCTGACTATTGATGGTGCAGAAACATTTACCGTTCTATCTAATGGAACGCCACTCTGTATGTTTGGTGCAGTTCCTATTGCTTTTGAGGATGAAGGCTCACTTGCAACAGTCTGGCTGCTTGGCAGTTACGATATGAACAAACATAAAAAAACATGGCTGCGTTTAACTCACACTGTTTTTGATTACTTCAATAGCAAGTATGACGTACTGGAAAATGTAGTTCCTATTGATCACGAAGATACAATCAAGTGGCTTACTTTTGCTGGCTGTATGTTTTCGTCCAATCCCACAATGGTTAACGGATATGCAGTCTTAAGATTTGTGCGTTGTGCAAGCCATGTAGACCTGTCATTCCAAGATAATGAATGGCCTATTTCTAACTGACAGCCCTGCGGGATAACTGGATGACGAGCGAAATGGACAACCTGACTTGTTAAAACTTAACTTTTGTAAAGGACTGATCAAATGGCGAGTACAATTGATGTCGCATTTATCAAGCAGTTCGAAACCGAAGTACACCTTGCTTATCAACGCATGGGTTCAAAACTAAAGAACACCATTCGTAATAACAATGTGAGTGCAAGCGTTGCTCGCTTTCAGAAAATCGGTACTGGTTCTGCTTCAACTAAATCAAGGGCTGGAAATGTAACTCCTATGGAGCTTACACATACAACCGTAGAAGTAACTATGGTTGACCATTATGCAGCCGAGTACATCGACAAGCTAGATGAACTCAAAACAAATATTGATGAGCGTCAAGCTGTGGCAACTTCTTCTGCCGCTGCTCTTGGTCGTAAGACTGACGAAATCATTTATGCAGCTATGGATGCTGGTGCAAACTCAACACAAATCCATGATACAAACTCTGCCGTTGAAAAGGCAGACTTGTTGTCTTTGTTTGAAACAATGGGTGTAGCTGATGTTCCTGAAGATGGACTGCGTTACATTGCAATGAATCCAAAAGGGTTTGCTGATTTGTTTCTCATTGAAGAGTTTGCATCATCGGATTATGTCGGTGATCAAAACCTACCGTTTGCTGGCGGCATGACCATGAAGAGCTTCCTTGGTTTCCAGATCTTTTCAACATCAGCTGTAACGGCTGGTAAGAATATGGCTTATCACAATAATGCTGTCGGACTTGGTATCAATTCCGATGTGTCAACTGAGGTAAACTATATTCCTGAGAAGGTATCCCACTTAACCACATCATCAATGTCCATGGGCGCAGTCGTTATCAATGATAACGGTGTCTATGAACTTCTTGATAACAACACATAAGGAGTAGAGATCATGGCATATTCTTCAGCAGGTCTTACTCGTATGGCAGGTGGTGGAGGTCATAGCCTTTGGTATTATGACTCAACTGATGCCTTAACAGCTGTTCGTGTATCAGGTTACTTTAATGATGCTGCTAGCATGCTCAATGTTGGTGATGTCATTTTTGTATATGATAGCGATGCTCCGACTATGGGTATCTCTGTAGTGCTGTCAAACACTGGCTCTGTCGTAGACATTGCCGATGGTACAGCAGTAACAATGACCGACAGCGACTAAAGGATTAGGGAGGGTTAAGGCATTAACTTACCCTCCCTTAACCAGATATGGCATCAACAAGAGCTAATTCAGCAGTAGATATTGCAGCACGTGCGCTAACATTGATTGGCGCAAATCCTATTTCTTCTTTTTCAGATGTTAGCACTGAAGCTTTGATTGCTAACAATATGTATGAAGATGTAGCACAGGCATCTCTATGTCAGACAAGATGGCGGTTTGCTACTAATCAAGCTGTTTTGAACCAGCTAACAAATGAACCAACAGGACGATTTTCAGTAGCGCATCAGCTGCCTGTAGATTCGATAATGGTTCACGCTATTACTGTTAGCGATCTATTAATTATTTATTCGATATATGGTGACAAGGTATTCTCTGATGCATCAACAACAGATGAACTTGTCGTTGACTATTCGTTTCGTGCAGATGAAACAACATGGCCTTCCTATTTTACATTAGCTGTTGAGTATCAGCTTGCCGCTATCTTTGCTTCTTCAATTGCAAGGGATGACACGCTTACTCAGGTAATGGAAGCAAAGGCTGAACGGTTGATGGCAAAGGCAAGAAACCTAGACAGCCAGCAACAGACTACACGCAAGTTAGTTACGAACAGATTTAAGAATGAGAGGTTAAGCACTTAATGGCTAGAATCAGAGTGCCGCTGACCAGCTTTGATTTTGGGGAAGTCAGTCCGTCATTAACGTCACGAACTGATGCAGCTGTTTATACGCATGCAGCTGCACGCATTAGGAACTTCTTTATTAAATCTGAAGGCGGTGTTGAAAAGCGCAGTGGCACACGCAACTGGTATACGTTTAATAACACTTACTCAGCTAGTGCTGAAGATCTGCAGGTTCGTATTGAACCATTTATATTTAGCGATGATGAACGCTATATAGTTGCGTTTAGTGCAGCTGAAATAGATGTGTTTATTCTTGATCCATCAAATAGCTTCAATCCAAAACATATACAAAACATAACGCAGGATACCGCTGGTACGGCTTTGCCTTTCACGCAAGCTAGGGTTATTGAAATTCAATACGCACAGCAAGCAGATGTTATGTTCCTTTGTCATCAGCTAAACCCTATATTGAAACTTGTTCGTACAGGGCTAGAAACATTTCAAGTTGAGCCTTTTGAGTTTGAGACTTCAACAGATGGCAATCTCATTCATCAACCATATTTTAATTTTCAGAACAACGGTGTAACGCTTGCATCTAGTGCAACAAGTGGCAATGGCGCAACACTTACAGCAAGTGCATCATATTTTATTGCTGGTCACGTTGGCATCAAACTGCGCATGCATGGTGCTGATCTTACCATTACAGCAGTAACAAATGGCACAACTGCTACAGCTAACATAAGCGGCACTATCAGACAGCAACTAGATATTAATGCGCTTGAAACAGTGTCAGGTTCAGACAGGGTTCTTGTTACACATGCCCTACATGGTCTTGCACCTAACGCATCTATTACTATTGATCGTGCTTCTGGTATTGGTGGTCTATCATCTGGCAATATTAATGGGTCACGAACAGTAGCTGCAGTTATAAATGAAAATGTATATGAGATAACAGCTGCTGCCAGTGCAACAACAACTGCGGTTGGTGGCGGGTCGCCGCGGATTGCAACTGGCGCAGCTACTACACAATGGGAAGAGCAATCCTATTCATCCTTGAGAGGCTATCCAAGCTGCGTTACTTTCCATGAAGGACGATTGTGGTTTGCTGGTTCTCTTGGTCAGCCATCAAATATATGGGCATCAAGGAGTAATAACTATTTTAACTTTAATTTGGGAGATGGAGAAGATGATGAATCTATCGATCTTTCTGCAAATGTGGGATCGTTTGACCAGATACGTCACATGGTTTCCAATCGTGATTTGCAAGTCTTTACCTCTGACTCAGAGTTTTATGTACCCTCGTTTTCTAATGCGCCAGTCACACCCTCTACTGCACAGGTCAAACGTCAGACACCATTTGGATCTTCGTTTGTAAAGCCAGCACCGTTTGATGGTGCAACATTGTTTGTGCAAAAGACTGAAAGCGCAGTCAGGGAATATATATTTTCAGATACAGAAGGTGCGTATGTTTCTACAAACATATCTACTCTATCGCCTCATCTTATACGAAACCCTACACAACAAGCATTAATCAAAGGTGCGTTAAACAAACCAGAAAGCTACGCATTCTATGTAAATGATGATGGTACTATTGCTGTATTTTACTCATTGCGTTCAGAGAAGAAAGCGGGTTGGGCTTTATGGGATACGAATGGAAAGTTTCATAGCTTATGTTCTGTTGGTGAGCGTTTATTTACGGTTGCTGTCCGTGATGATGGTGCAAGTACAAACAAGTTTTATCTAGAAGAATTTAACAACTCAATGCCTATGGATCACTGTAATCTTTATACAGGGTCATCTGGTGTTTTAACTGGCCTCGATTCTGATTTTGCAAATGGCGCAGCTGTCAAGGTTGTAAGCGGTACAGATTACTTAGGTTCTTATACTGTTGGCTCTCAACAGGTTGATGTATCTGCTGTCGATGCAACTGTGACATCAGCTTATGTAGGTTATGCATTTGTGCCAGAATTAAAGACGTTACCTATAGATGGCGCAATATCAACAGGGCCTTTAACTGGTAAGCAACGCCGCATTACATCTGTTGTTCTTGATTTGTTTAGCACTCTAGCTGTGTCTGTTGATGGCACAGATATGATTGTGCGGAATGTCACAGACGACTTTGCGTTAGATAGAACTGCCTTTACTGGCAAAAAAGAGTTCTTTGTTCTTGGGTTTAGCCGTGATCCTCAAGTCACAATCTCACAATCTGTACCTCTTGACTTGCAGTTAAACGGCATGGTGATGGAGTTAGCGTACTAATGAATCCGTTCTCACTTGGCCTTATGGCTTTTTCTACAATGTATTCGATGAAGGCTGCTAACGATCAAGCTGCCATGCAAAAGGAACAATATGAGCAAGCGCGTAAGGATGCAATTTTAGAAGGGCGTGAGAGACATAATGCAGCTATCAGCAACATGTCGGTTCACTTGTCTGCCAATAATGCAATGTCTGGTTTTATGTCTGGTAATAACCGCAGCCTTAAAAAGATTGCAGATAAAATTAAACGAGATGCAGCGACTGATGCTGCTCGTAGAAACGCAAGTGTAATGGCTGCGGCTGCACAGAATAGATTAGCTGGGCAGATAGCTGTTATGAAAGGCAGGAACCGCGCAACATCAAGCCTGATTGATGGTGTGTCATCTGCCTATGCATATACCTCTTTGTTTAAATAGGTGAACTATGGTTGGCGTAATTAAATCTAAAGGAACACAGGAAATAACAAGAAGTGCTGGTGTGTTGCAGATAAACACTGGTGCTGATCAGGTTGCGGCTGCATTAACACGCGCAGCTGATACCGTTGGTCGTGTTGCTTATAAAGAATTTGAAATCGAACAAACCGAACTTGGCAAACAAACAGCTAAGAACTTTATTCCAGAACGTGATGCAAACGGTAATCTTGTTTATACAGATCCATCAGAAGGTATGACAAGAGTTGCGCGTAATGCTGCAACCCCAATTATTGAAGAAACATATGCGCGTCAGCTTGGAATAGATTTTGATAGATCATTGTTAAAACTAAGGGATGATTTCAATGCGCATCAAAATGATCCAGCTAAGTTTTCAGAGTTAGCTGCAATAAAACTAGAAGGGATAATGAATACCATACCAGAGGGTTTTGCCAGAGTTGGTCAGGGCGTTCTCAATAATGTTGGTGCAACACGCGTACAAGAACATGTCAATCAATTAACCAGAGCAAAGATAAATGATGAGCGTGATGCAGCCATAGCCAATATGGTTATTGAAGTTGGTGATGATACCAAAACCGTTGTTGCCCTACTTCAAGCTGGCGATATGGATACAGCAAAGGATGTCGCAGAAGCTGGTAGGCAGAAAGCTAAATTGATTAGAGGCATGGGTGGCACGTTACAGCAAGAGCGTGCGTTAATACGCGATATTAATACGGCTATCCATCGCGAGACTATGAATATGACAGCCACTGCTATGATTAATGACGGTGAACACGACTTACTTGAAGATCTTCAAATGGCATATACAACTGGGAAAATAGTAGAGCCTGATAAACCAGTTGTTATTGGCGGTAAGACAATGACGGTTCGTGAGGCTTTGGCGCGAAGAGGTGTTACTGACGAGTCTCTAGCTGCTATTGATGATATAGAAGTAAGGGCAGCTGTCGCTTCACGCGCACGTACTATTGCTAATCAATACTCAGGTCGTAGTGCTGATATGGCAAAGCGAACTGCTCTTATGTCTGAATTTCAAAATCAATTAAATGGTGCTTTATTTGCTGGCAGCGGATCTAAAACAGAATCTGATATGCAGAGTGTTTTTACTATAAATGGTCTTGATGAAGCCACAATCATTGGGCCTCAAGGTGTAGCACAAGCACAAAATCCTGAAACTCCTCTTGGTAAATTTTTGCGCAACGGACAGGTTTTTCCAAGCGGTATAGCCAAAGCATTAACAAATGTAGCTAGTGGCACACGCACAGATTCAAATGAATTGCGCAATCTTTTAACTTTATGGGGTACAGGCTCAATGGGCATGACCAAGAATGGCCCTGTAGTAAATTCAAAACTGCCTGATTCCGTTAATGCATTCTGGGCAAATGTAAATAACTACGCAATGTCTTACGGAATAGAGGCTGCTAATGAGTATGCAACATCTCTTACAGAAGGCTCTACTATTGGTGAGGATTTAGAAAATGCTGCACGCACACGACTTGGTAATTCAAACAAGGATGCATACGCTCAGATTAAACAGCGTTGGGTTGATGAAGGTGTTATCGAAAATTTAAATCCAAGCGCATTTCGTCGTTTGGAAACGATTGCAAAACGTGCTTATGCATCGTTGGCACCTGATGAGGCTGATGAATATATAAACACTGCCTATGAAACATTGTACGCCAAGACCAGTGTTATTATTACACCAAGTATTATGGGCGCACAGCTGCAAGATCGATCAGAGTTTGCACCTGAAAGATTCTACCCACAAGGTGAGTTGTATGATCAGTTTGAGCAAATGGCTCACAAAAAGATTCGGACAGCTGGTGCGTTTTATGAGTTAGGAACGAACGCCTATCTTTATCCATCCCCTGACTCAACTAATTCATCTGTTACATGGCAGGTTCTTGATAAGCAGGGTCGCCCTATTACCAATTCCAATGGTGCTATTTATATCAGATCGCAGACCATTAACAAGAATCAGGATATGGCAACAAAATTTGGGGAGGCTATGGCTGAAAAGATTGCCAAAGCACAAGGTCTGCGTATTAAAAATATTGAACTTGATCAAATTTTAAATACTAAAAACGCTCCTACACTTGCTGAAATACGTGCAGAAAACAAACGAAGAAAGAGTCTAGAGTAATGCCAGTCTCACTGGAAAATTCCTACACCCCTCCTCTTGATGTTGGTCCTCTTGATGCCCCTTTATCTGCGCCTACTTTTAGTCAGGCATTTAAAGCGACATTTGCATATCAATACTCGCCTCTTCTTGACCGTGTTGAGGAAGAAGGGATCTTTGGCAATCGATCATTTGATCCTTCATTTGATCCATTTATTCAAGCTGGGGGATATGAAGAATATCTTAATCAGCTGGCTAGAGCCAAAGATCAGGAACATCTGGATTATATCAAACGTAATATTGATGAGCGTTTGTATGAAAAGGATTTATTAACACGCGCTGGTATAACTAGTGGGGGTGTTATAGTTGCAAGTCTGATTGATCCACTTAATGTTGTGTTTGCATTACCTATATTTGGGCAGCTTGGTTTGCTTGCTAAAGGCGGGATGACTGTGCGTCAAGCAGCATTAGCAAGTGCTAGAGGTGGCTTTGTAACTGGGGTTGCATCAGAAGCTATTCGCGCTCCATTTGATAAAACCGTTACTGATGAAGAAGTTGCAACCAATATATTAGCAACAACATTCTTTGGTGGTGCTATTGGTTCAATACCATCGGTTGCACGCGCTGGATATAACTATGCACGCAAGACACAAGCTATGCGTGATGCACAGTTTAAAGGGCGTAGTTCATTAAAACGTAAGATCGATGGCTTTACTGTTGAGCGCGGTGAAAACAACAGTCGGTTGCCAGTTTCTTCAAAGATTAAAATAGAAGAAGGGCCTACAGGTAAAACTGTTAAAGGTAGATATATTCCTGCTTTCTATAACGCAAAATCTAAAACAATAAAGATTGATTCTGAATACATTAAATCAACATTTAACAAAGCCCCATGGACTAAGCCCAAAGTAAAGGGCGTTACACCTCTTGCAAAAGATGCATTTAAAACACCAGAAGAGTATTTAAACTTTGTACGCAATCACGAAATCGCACATACAATGGTTCGTCCAGCAGATCTTGGCATTAAGAAAAACTCGCCTACAGCTGTTGCAGATTATGAAAATGCAATCAATGAAATTGCTCTTAAAGGCAACCCTAGTCAGCCAATAACACTTAAGAATAACAAAATTACAATTGATGATGCACAATTATCAGCTGAGTTTGATCAGCGTCCTTGGGTTCGCGCAGAAGTTCAAGGTGCATCCCCGCTTCGGGAAACAGACTTTCTTACACCTGATGAATGGGGTGAGTTTCAAGTCATGCGTTCTGTTGTTCGATCACAGAACAAGCGCGAAAAAGGTGAGTCACAAGCAGCTTACGTAGATCGTACAAATAAAATAGCCCTAGATCGCTCTAGAAGCGGCCTAGAGCTAGAAGAAACGCCACTGACTAGGACACTAGCATGGAAGATGCTAACGACTCCCAGCAAGCGTATTCTGGAAGATGGTACAAATGCCATGAAAGTGTTTGTTCATCGCGTGGTTGGGGTTGAACATATCTCAACAAAGAATCTTGCCAATGGTCAGGCCACTACACAGTCAATACATCAACAGGCAGAGACACATATTGGTACATATGTTGTGCATACGAATATTATGCGTGAGTTGTGGTCACAAGATCAACTCAATCGATCAGCTAGTACGCGTATATTTGGTTACAATACAGACAACATAGTTGCCAAGTGGAGAAACGCTAAGACTTTTGAGGATTGGTATTCAGCTGTCAACGAAGCACGCCTTTTAAAACAAGCTGGTCAGGGCTTTAAGAAACATGATGGCACATTCTCTAAAGAGTTTAGAGATGCGATGGTTGAAATAGATACGTTCTTTGAAAGATTCAAAGACGAGCTAGAAGATCTTAACCTTATACCTACTGTGCAAACACTCAAGGATACAACTGCACGTATTAAGCTAGACATTGAGTTTATGGAGCGTACGCAATCTGAACGTGGGCTTACAGCGGGTCAGGCAAAACGACTAGACGCAATGCGAAAGCAGGTAGAGTTCAATGAAGGGCTTATCGCAAACTCAATTACAGACAACTATACGCTTCCCATTTATTACGATAAGGCAGCGATTGCAGCTGACGACAATATGCGCAAGCGTCTTGTTGATATTTATGAAGAGCATATCAAGAACAATCCGATTGTTAGTTTTTGGGATGACAAAAGGCAGAAGTTTGTTGAGATAGATCCCAGCACTAGAGGCGAACCAAGAAAGATTGCCGAAGATGCTGTCGCTTCCATTATGGAAGAAGGCGATCAAATGCTGGTTGTCGAAATGAATGGTATTCCTAAAGGTAAGCACTTGCGTCATCGGCAGATTGCTATACCAGAACACAAGATCAAAGATTTCATAATCAAAGATCCGCGTGTTGCACGTTCTTATGCAGCCAGAGTTGGCAAGCGTATTGAATGGTCACGAAAGTACGGTAATCAAAGCATTGATGATGTTCTTGATGATGCTGAAATTGAAATGCGTGAGGCGAGTTATACAGAAAAGAAGATAGTAGCATTACGTGCTGATATGGCATTTGAGTATGAGCGTGTAATGGGTGAGCATATCAAAGACCCATCACGTTTGGATAATCAAACAGCAAGAGTTCTAAAAGAAACGGCGGGTGTATCTTATCTTGATGCTGCAGCCCTAGCTTCTGTTACTGATGCTGGCATGCTTATTATGGAACGCGGCCCTATGAAATTGTTTAATGGTGCGCGAACAGAACTTGATCGTAGTTTGCTTGGTAAAAACAGAAAACTCATTCCAGCTACAGGTGAGGCTACTGAACTTTCGTTAGGCGGCGTGCAACAACGTATTATTGCTGACAACATAGATGGCATTGAACCTACAGCTGTAGAGCGTGTTCTTAATCCACTTACTAGAGCCTATTACAATATACCTATTCTTGGTAATGGGCTTGGGTCACTTACATACTTCTTTAAACAGGTTGATGGTTCTTATCGTGCCAGCGATTTAATGGATAAAGTTGTTAAGATGGCTAACAACAGCATTGATGAGGCTGATGCACGCTATTTGTTGCGCTACGGCATATCAGAGCGTGACGCAAAGATCATGGCGCAGCTGCCTTACGAAAAGGGTGATTATGTTTTACATCCTAATATTGATAAGTGGCCTAGCAGAACAAGGGCAGAACGTGAGTTAGTGCGTAAATGGAATACAGCTATGAACGCTGGCATTGGCAACACTATTCTACATGCAACATCATTTGATAAACCACGCATTATGGATGGTACTGTTTATGTGCGGTATCGCCCTTGGATGGATAAGATAGGATTTGGTAAGTCAGATATAGATCAACGCGCTTCATCTTCATCAATCAAACTTGTTCGTTTTGAATCTGGTTTGATGACATTTCCGTTTCAGTTCTACAACTTTATGCTTGGTGCAACAGCGCGTGTGACTGGTGGACTGGCTGATCCAATGCGCAGACATCGTGTTACTGGTTCGCTTGCATTGCTTGGGCTTGGTTATCTTGCTTTGAATCTAAAGAAAGACAGTTGGTGGTTTGATGCACGTTCTGATCTTGAGATCTTTCAACGTACAGTAGATCAGTCAGGTATTTTTGGCGTTTATGGTGATATTGCTTACACAGCAACGCATGTAGCTATTGGCACAGGATTGCTTGATGAAAAAGATTCACTGTTAAAACCTAAATATAACCCATCATTTTTTGACGCAGTATCAGAACCGTTAGGTGCGGCCCCTGGCATGGTCGCTGCGTGGATCAAAGGTGCATCTCATTATATGAATGGTGAGGAGTCAGAAGCAGCAAAAGAATTTGAGTACAATTCTCCGATATTTCCTATTTTTGCAATGGCTGCAGACTTCTTTGAGGATGATTAATGTGCGTAGAGACATGCATTAATGCATGATATGAGGCTTATATGACAATAAATTTAACAGATAATGTACCTAGACAAAGTTACACTGTGACAGCTGGTCAAACACAGACTACTTTTTCTGTGCCATTTGAGTTTTTTGCGATAGGTGATCTTAATGTCTATGTTGATGGCGTTAAGAAAACAAATCAAACGCATTATACATTAGCATCAGGTGGTAATGGCTCTACAGGTACAATCAATCTAACAGTTACTGGCATAACTGGTAACAGTACCGTGGTTATTACAAGAGATATACCATTAGAACGAACAACTGATTTTCAAACATCAGGCCCATTTGCCATATCATCTCTTAATATAGAACTTGATAAGATTATTGCAATTCAAGCTGATCTTGAAGATGAAATTGCACGTTCACTTCGATTAACTGATTTTGATGTTGCTGCTAATTTAACCCTGCCAGAATTAAATTCTCGTAAAGGTACTACTTTAGCATTTAATGCAACAACTGGTGCAGTCGAAGCTGGGCCAAGCGTAGCTGGCGTTACAACTGTAGCTGCTTTGTCTGCTGATATAGCTGCATTAGCTGACATTGAAGATGGTACTACAGCTACAGATGCTATATCTGGGTTAGCTGCAATCAAAACAGACGTAACTGCAGTTTCAAATATTGCTACTGCTGTCTCTGCCGTAAATTCAAATGCAACTAATATCAATGCGGTCAATTCAAATTCGTCAAACATTAATACTGTAGCTGGTAAATCTTCTGAAATTACTAGCGTAGCGGCAAAAGCAAGTTTACTTACAAGTGATTTTGTAAGCGATTTAAATACGCTGGCTGTAACTGATGTTATTAATGATATAAATCTTCTGGCAACAAGTGACATTGTTAGTGATCTTAATACACTAGCTACTACAGATATTGTTTCAGATCTTAATACATTGGCTACAACGGATATTGTTAGCGACATTAACAGTCTTGCTACATCTGACATTGTAACCGACTTAAATTTACTAGCAACTTCTGACTTTGTTTCAGACCTTAATACACTAGCAACATCTGGAAATGTAACCGCGCTGAATACTGTTAGTGGTGCTATAGCCAATGTTAATACGGCAGCTACTTCAATTTCAGAAATTACCAGCTTTAATGATTTGTTTAGTGTTGGGTCATCTGCGCCATCGTCGCCTAGCTCTGGTGATTTGTGGTACGATACGACAAACAGCCAGCTAAAAGTTTATGTTGGGTCATCATTCCAAACTGCTGGTGCGTACCTACAAGGCTTAACATCAACGCATGTGTTTACAGCCACAAACAATCAGACAACATTTACGACTGATGATGCCAGTCAAACCATGTCAATCTACGCTAATGGCAATACGCTTGTATTTAAGAATGGCATTCGTTTAGTTGAAGGTGCTAATGGATCAACAAATGACTATCATATTAGTGGCAATAATGTAGTTCTTAATGCTGGTGCTACGACTGGTGATATACTTTACGTTGAGGTGTTTACAAAGATAAGCACAACGCAAGAGACTTCTTTGAATGCTCTTGTAACATCAGCAACAACACAAGCTAACACAGCTACAACTCAAGCCTCAACCGCAACAACTCAGGCTACCGCAGCAACAACGGCAAAAACCGCTGCCGAAACTGCACAGACTGCTAGTGAAACTGCGAAGACTGCGAGTGAGACTGCAAAGACCGCATCGGAAACAGCGCAGGCAGCGGCTGAAGCTGCACTGGATAGCTTTGACGATAGATATTTAGGTGCAAAGTCATCGGCTCCAAGCACCGACAATGACGGTAATGCGCTTGTTACTGGTGCGATTTACTGGAATAGCACAAGTGATACATTACAAGTTTGGGATGGTTCTGCATTTCAGCAAGGTGCATTCACGGCTGGCAGTTTACTTGCAAATATAGTTGAGGACACAACTCCTGTTCTTGGAGGATCGCTTGATGTTGGAACGAATAGTATTGTTTCTGTGTCTAACCGCGATATTGCTATCACTCCAAATGGTAGTGGCTCTGTGGTTCTTGATGGACTGAACTACCCACAAGCAGATGGTTCAAACGGACAGTTTTTGAAAACAGATGGATCAGGCCAACTATCTTTTGGCACTGTGTCCACACCCAGCCTTTCAAGCCTTGGCATAGCAAATCACGACAATTTGTCAGTCGATGGCAGCGGCAATGTTGCGCTTGGATCAAGCAGCATAGCATTCGGTTCTAGCAAGTGGACAATTGTCTTAGACGGCAATGATTTAGATTTTCAATACAACGGCAGCACTGTTTTCAAGCTGGCCTCAAGCGGGGCTGTAACAAGTGCTGATAATATCACAGCTTATGGGAGTCCATAATGGCAACAACTAAAGCATTATTAATGGCTAATTTGATAGACGCTAATGGTGATATTCAAGCCACAAATCTTGATAATGTTGCAGCATTTCCTACTGGTTGGTCTGCTGCACTGGATGGATCTGACATGGTGTTTATCTATAACAGCGTTGAAGTGTTTAAGATTACAACGGCTGGTGCTGTTGTGGCTAAAGATAACGTAACAGCATTTGGAACACCGTAATGGCTATAGCAGCATCAGGCGCAGTATCATTTAGTGATCTTAGAACCGAGTTTGTTGGCGGCTCGTCAGCAATAAGCTTTAGTGATTTGTATCGTGGCGGCTCTAATATTCTGTCTAAGGCTGGTGATAACCCAGCGGTAAACATGGCGGCATCTGTGCCAACAAGTGGCCTAATTGATATGCAAGATTTTTACAGTACAGCCAAAGCTTTTAAAAATACGATTAGCAGTTCAACAACTAATGTTGATGCTGATGCTTTGTTTGGTGATGACTATGATGTTGCTTATCCAAAAATTATAGACATTAATTCTGGCGTTACGATTGGCGGTAGCGGTGATGAGGCTATCGACATCCCATCTGGATTAGCATCAACATTAACTATCAACAATGCTGGAACGGTTATTGGATTTGGTGGTGCGTCTGCTGGCGCAGCGGGTGGCTCTGCTATTAACTGTGCTGTCTCAGGTGTGACTATCAATAACTCAGGCCAGATTTCTGGTGGAGGCGGTGCTGGAAATGTAGGCGGGGCTGGCGGCAACGGTAGTTATACAACCAGCAGCATCGTCTATATCTACAACACTAGCAATCGGTGGGTATGGGACGGTGAAGCCAATAACGGTTATGTCACATACAATGGTAGTAATTACTCCAGTTGGTATGGCTATTTCTCACAGACATACACTTCTAACGGAGGTGGGATTTATAGAGGATCGCTTGCAGGATCAGCTAACGGTGGCCATACGGCTTTTTACCGACTTGGTCAAAGCCAAAGTACAACCCATAGTTCAACTGGCGGCTCTGGCGGCTCATTTGGCGTGGGTGCTGGCTATAATCAGTCAGCTACAAACGGTGGGTCAGGTGCGGCTGGCGGCACAAATGCTGGGGCTGGCGGGGCGGGATCTAATGGCGCGGCTCTAGGAACTGCGGCAGCCAATTCTACTGCTGGTGCTAATGGAAATGCAAGTAACGGAGCAGCCTCAAATGCTGGTGGAGCAGCGGGAGCAGCCGTAGCAGGTCAGTCAGTTAGCATGAACAATACAGGAACTTTACACGGAGCAGTCGCATGACAAATTATAATATTGAAAAAGTTGAAGATGGCATTGCGACTTTACGCTACGCCGATAATAGTTGGGCTGAAATTGTTTTAGCCTCAGATATGACAGAGGCTGACCTTGATGATCTGGCACTACAGTACGCACCTAAAACTGGCGTTGCACCTAGTTTCGCAACAACTGGTTTTACTTCCACAGCCTCGGCTAAACCTATACCAGAACCCGTTGACGACAGACCAGACTGGCTTAAAGCCAGAACAGCAGCTTACGGCTCACTAGAAAGCCAGATTGAGTACATTACAGAGAATGGTTTAGATGCTTGGCAAACACATGTTGCTAAAATAAAAACGGATAATCCAAAGCCTGACTAATGGTAGTAGCTGAAGTTCTTACAGGAATTGCTTTAGTCCAAAAGTCAGTTGAATTTATTAAGTCTAATATTTCAACATGTCAGGACATTTCCACTCTTGCATCAAGCATCGATGATTTGTTTCGAGGTGAAAAGGAAACCCAACAAGCTAGAGCTAAAAAATCTGGTGGTGGTATAGCGGATCAGTTCGGTGTTGAGTCTGTTGCTGAAGAAACAATAAATGCAAAGCTAGCTGCCGAACGCTTATATGAAATTTCTCAAATGATCGATCTTAGATTCGGTCATGGAACATGGGCTGGCATTTTAGCTGAGAGATCTAGGCGCATACAAGAAGCTAAAGAAGCACAAGCTGCTGCTCGCAAGGAAGCTGCAAGACGCTCAGAAGAGTTACAAGAAACTATAAAAACAGTGATAATGGTTTGCGGCGTTTTGCTGGTAACTGTTGGTTTATTTGTAATCCTTATGATTTCTATCGCTAAAGGTCACAGGTTAGAAGAAAGTTTGGTTTTGCATCATGGTTGATTGGTGGAAAAGATATTTGCAATTTAATATTACTGCAAAGCTAACAATGATTGCATCAGTTGCTATGTCATGGCGGTGCGCAGAATGGTTTATGGATTTGGAATCACCAACAACGCAGCAATCTGCTTTTGTCAGTGTGATTATGGGCGTGATGACAGGCGTCTATGGAATTTATCTTGGCAAAGAATCTAGGACAACAAGCAAATGATTCAGGCATTAATTGGACCTATTGCATCATTAGCTAGCAGCTGGATGGAGTCTAAAGTCGAGTCTACCAAGGCCAAAGGTAGAGTTGCTTTGGCAAAGGCTGATGCTGAAGCTGAGTTGATGAAGCATGAAGCTGGCTGGGAAAAGGTCATGGCGAGAGCTAGTGACAACAGCTGGAAAGATGAAGCGTGGACAATCTTATTTATAATTATAATAGGTATGTGCTTTGTGCCGCCGCTGCAGCCATATGTAAGGGATGGCTTTGCGGCCCTTGAGTCCACACCAGAATGGTTTCAGTACGCAATCTACGCCAGCATAGCGGCGAGCTTCGGTTTAAGATCTTTAAAGGGGATTAAGAAATGAACCTGTCAAAGAATTTTAGTTTAGATGAAATGGTAAAAAGCCAGACAGCAGAGCGTAAAGGCATACCTAACGATCCTAATGATGAACAGATAAAGTCTATGATGCTGTTGGCTGAGAATATATTGCAGCCTATACGTGATAATTTTGGTGCGTTTATTGTGTCGTCAGGATTCCGTTGTGGTGAGTTGTGTCTTGCCATCGGGTCAAAATTAACCAGTCAACATGCAATGGGTGAGGCAGCTGACTTCGAGGTTGCTGGTGTTGATAATTTAGAACTGGCTAATTGGATTAAAGACAATCTTAATTATGATCAGTTGATACTTGAATGCTACACTGGTGGGAACACTGGATGGATACATTGCTCTCATACATGGGAAGATAATCGTAAGGAGATTCTTACTTATGATAGGCAAAACGGCTATCGACATGGATTTTGCTAGAAAAAATCGCTCTAGGATGACTCAGGACAGGCTTTGATACATGCCCGTGTATGATCCTACCCCCTTATTAAAGCATATTACACAGTTTCCATTTGAAACTAGCCTGTCTGCTACATGACCATGTATACATTCACTGCCAGTAAAGAATGTTTTTAATCCTCTATCTCTGGCAACGTCACGACTGATATGTTTTTTATATAATGGGTTGTCACTGACTAACCTGAGATTTTCTTTGATCTCTTCAAATGTAGGTACACTCATTCTTGTTCCTTCTCTTTTTTAATTTGTAAACACTCACTGCCCACGGCTGCGTAACCAGCTAGGTCAAGCCATGAGTCCATGTGATCGGGTGTGTTGGTAAGTCTGGCTATCTTTGTGCCAGCCATGCACAAGGCTACTTGTTCTGCTTTGATATGAATGCCTAATATTACAGACCAAATAGCAGCAATACGGTTATGATTGTCCAGAACATCTCCATATTCTCCTCCTCTATTTTCTACGATTTCAGACGCTTTAGATAATAAATCAAACTTGTTCATGCTCTCTCCTTGGGCGTAAATTGGGCGCATTAATGTTATTTAAATGCATTAATAAAGGATTAGAAACGACACGAAACACACTAAAGCTGCATAAACGCAGTATTGTAGACGTGTTTTTCTAACTTGTTTTACTGTTGGTTTACAGGCCGTTATCATTGTCGATGGGATGATATTGTTATGGCAATATCTAAAGATCTGTCCCTTGGTAAGGGTGAGGTCGCGTGTTCGAATCACGCTGGCAGCACCATTTTCTGACATGTGTTATCTCCTATTGGGCGGATATTGGGCGGTATAATTTATTTTTTAGTTTTACTCTAGTAAGTTTAATTGAGAACTTTTGTAATCATTACCGAGGGTTACATATCTTTGCACCATTTTAGGATCTTTCCAGCCGCCAAGCTCCATCAAAGCTGACTCAGTAGTGCCTTTCATTGCAAGCCTACTTGCCCAGTGATGCCGCCAATCATGTATTGTAAAGTTAGGTAAGCCAGCTTTATTTCTGGCTGTGTCATGCACCTTGCGTGGGCCTTCTTTTGCATAAGGCGTTCCGTTCTTATTTAGAAATACAAACTCGCTTGAATTTTTGTGATTATTTTTCATAGCCTCAAGGCGTGCTTTGACTTTTTTGTGAAGTGGTATGAACCTGCTATTACCAGTATGATTTGTTTCGCCTCGTATATACACAAGGTCATCAATAAAATTGACATGTTCTTTTAATAAACAAGTGCCTTCTGATTTGCGCATGCCTTGATAGCAGTAGGTATAGAACAGGTCAGCTGCAAATGGTGGGTAATAAGATAGAAGTTCTTTTTGTTTTTCTAGAGATAGGAATACGTTGCGCTCGTCTAACTCTTCTTCTTTTGTTATCTCAGAATTAAATAGTTTGGCGTGGCGCAATATGGAAATTAATGTACTGCGTTTCCGATTTATTGCGGATGAAGCAGCGGGTCTGCTTTTGTTCAGTACAAGGTCTACATATTTACGCCACGCCTCTTCAGTAATTTCTTCAATCATCGAGTGCTTAAAGAAATCACCAAGTTCTTTAACGTTGCGGCGACAGGTGTCACCTCTGCGTTTAACTTTAATCCAGTTTGTTGCCGCTAGTGTAAAAGGAACGGCAGTCATTGAACCGCCGTTCTTTAATGTTTCGAGTGCTTTCTGATAGAGTTCGTCAGCTACTTCTTGTGCTTCTCGTCTAAGAGTGCGTCCTGTAGACTGTCGTATGCTGATTGATTTGTTACCCCATGTAATCGTACCTCTTGCGAACCAATACTGACCACGTTTTTTGAGTTTGATTGACATGCTAGTTTTCCTATCAGTTCTTCATACGCTTCTTTTGTCAGCCTACGTTGATGCCCTATCTTAATTACAGGTATGTTGTGCTTGCCGCACAGCTTCTTCACTTTTGAGGGTGAAGTTTGCAGTGCGGCGCACACTTCATCTAAGGTAAGAATCTCAGAAAGGGATGTCGTCATCAACCAAAACTTTCTTTTGTTCTGTTGGTGCGGCTGGTATGTCAGATTGCACAGCATTTGGGTCATACTTATCTTCTATTTTACCAGATAAGAATGGGCCGTATTGATCGTTTTGTTTTAGCCAGAATGCAATGCGGCGTTCTTTAAACGGACCAGAGAATAAAGGCATATTCTCACCAGCCTTATCATTTTGAAATAACGTACCCACTTTCTCGTACACATCACGAATGACGCGACCATCAGGTAGTGCGCTCTTTAGAATTACAATGCGTTCTTCATTACCATTGTTGTTTACTTTGCCAGTCGACAACAGTGTTTCGTTGTCTCTTGGGTTGTAAGCAACAGCTGAGTTAGTGTTGTCATATTGTCCATCCATTGATTATCTCCTATTGAAATGGATTTGGTGATTGTGAAACCTTGGGTATTGCTTTTCCTTTTCGACTGCTTACTGAATTATTTGCTGACTGATCGCCAGCTGCTAGGTTGCCATCATCATCTGATGCCAACCCGAACATGGCTTGAAGCCCATAGCGTTTGGCATATGTGATGCCGCTGCCCATTTGTTGCGGGTTGTCGATGGCTGCGCCTTTGATTTTGACAAGGGTGCGACCAACACGCTCTGTGCTGGTGGCTGCATGGATCATGCGCGTGATGATGAACTCATCTAGGTTGCCATGCGGGTCGCGTTCAAAATTATTTTCTTGAACAAAGGTCAGGCCATATGCAGCTGCCTTATCAACGCATTTGATTACGTCCTCAAGGGTTGAGTATGAGCCGTAATTAGCAGTGCCATTCTTTTCGCAGATAGGTTTGCTTTTTGACCATGCAAGAAGTGCTAGATCCATGGTTGGTTCTTGCGTTACTATACTTGCCTTGGGAATCGGGGCTGTGTTATTGTTCTTTGTCATCTGATGTATCTCCATTGCATGACGTTAGTGTGAAAACAGGGTGATTTATTTGGATGTGAATCACCCTGTTACTAATTCCAACAAGTCTCCTTGTCGTGGGTCGTTCTTAAGCGGTGTCCATGTAATATCTACAAGCTGATATGTACCTGTAAATTTGGATTGATGTACCTTGCCGCTTGGCTTGAGTGTGGTCAGCTGGTCGGGTGACAAGAACATGACCTGATCATTGTGTTTGATTTCTATGCCGCCTTTTGAAATGCCATCTTTGATTTCATAATCACGAATAGAAACATACTTACCTTGCCATAGCTTCTTGACCTTCTTGATCTTAGGCATTGACCGCCTCCTCTACATACATACGAAGTGAACCGTTGGCTGCGCGTTTGATTGCAAAGTCGCTGCAATACATCTCGCGGCAGTTGGATGGCATCATGTTTTTGAGACGCTTCTTGGCTTCTTCATGCATAGATGCTTTGCTTTTAGTGACTGCAAATATTTCTGCGTCAGCCATGAACTGATTGTTTGTTGACGCATCAATAGCGATCATGCTGTTGACTGGTACGGCATCCATCGATGGCATGATGGCATGAAGGATGCCGCGGTCAGGCTCTAGATCATCCTTAACGTATGACCAGAACTTTGTTACCTCGACACGCAGATCATGCTGATACACTTCACATGCATCGACAGTGACATGCTTGCGTTCTTGGTTGCCAAAGATGCAAGAGAACACGATCTTGTTTATGCCAGTCACCATCATGTAGAACTGTAGCTGTGGCATGTAGCGTTGCAGCTGCTGATCCATGTTCGTGCGTGAATTAGTGTGCTTGCATTCGACGCCGATAGCACCATAGACACCGTCCATTGTTGCGCGGCATGGCACACCATCGATGTCAACTGCAGATTGGAATTGACGATCAATCTTTACATCAAACTCACGTTCTAATTCTTGGATATGAAACTCTTCTGTGTAACTGCCAAGACGAACAGCAAAGATGCCAGACAAATCATCAGGCTCTTCACGCCCTGTTTTTTCTAGCCATAGGTCATGCCACTCACCATTCATGATGCGATAGCAGTCGCTGCCACCAATAAATCCTTTACGATCTTGCATTCTGTATCTCCTTACTTCATGGTTATACTGCACTTATGCAGCGGTTTCAAGTCATTTCTCTGCATTTATGCAGGTCTTTAAGCATATTTTTACGATCTATAACCAGCCTTTCGTAGTGTTTGTTGAACTCAGCAAAGGCAGGCCAGAAGGTCATTGTCTTGGATATGATATCCAGAACCTTTACAAATATATCTGCAGGCCAGTCATGCATTTGATTGGCGTACAGCTTACAACGCATGCTTGCATCTTTAGATGTCTCACCAGCTGGCTTGACCATTAGCATCATCACAGCTGCAAGAGATTTAATCATATCTTCTTGTGCCATCGGTGTCATTGCCAGCGATACATCACGGATTGCACCAACAAAGTCGCATCCATTCTTGTGTAGTTTAACTGAGTATCCATGTTTGACTGTGTACGGTTCACCATCTTTTGGGAAGCGCATCTCGCTTTCATCCGTCATTGATATGCCGTGCGAGATCATCAAAGAAAGAAGTTTTCTGTCTGTTTCCTGTGGCTCGTTTTTGACCAGCTTTGCCACTACCTTCAAAGCTATTGAAGGCTCTTGCGTTACCGCACCAGCTGCGATACTTGGCATCCCAGTTGGCAAGGGGTCTGCCATCGGCTTGCCAGTAATCTTTAAATTTAATTTGCTCAAGGTCATGGTTGATATCTCCTCCGATAGAACTACGTAGTGCGTCACTAGCTACCCAAGATTCTGGTATAGGGTATCTATTGTTATTAGGTTTACTTACAGGTTCGGGTCTACCTGCTAGACTAGCCTGGTCTAGCTGGTTGACTAGCATGGTATAGGTGTTAGACCGCCGCTTGGTTTTGTCACGATGGATAAATCCATTACGTTCTAGATAGTCTAGCTTGTTGACTACTGTCTGGCGTGATAGATGCGTGACATTTTGGATGCGTGTGATTGAGGGCCAGCATTCACCTGACTCGGTGTTGGCATGCTCTGCGATTACAAGTAATACAAACTTGGCAAGAGCATCACCAATGTCAGTTTTGTAGACTGCACCCATTAGTGCGAATGACATTACTTCTTACTCCGATGTATTTGGATGAATACATTGGGCTTTGTAATTTATAACTTCCCAATTGATCCCAATGGTTGCGTCATGGTTTTGGTTTAAATCATGCAACACATCTAGTGCTTGGTCTTTTGAAAGCCACCCACACTCTTGCATTACATCTTCAACAGACCAGATGATTGCAATCTCATCATTTTTTATATATGTGATTTGTCCCATCAGATTTTTCCTTTACGAATAGTTGTTTAACAATACGGTCTGGTATGACCATAACCCACTTGGGATTAGTGCCTGTTCCGCGTTTGAACAGAGCTACATCTCTGTTATCTAGAACTGTAAATGGGGATGGAAAGCTGGTGGACTTGCGGTACTTTACTTCTGCCACCAGTCTAATTCCGTTGAGCGTGAGGATGAGGTCGCCGCTGTATTCTCCTCCAAGTGAGCCACTAAGCGGCTGCTTCTTGCACTTGATGCGCCAGTCTTTGAAGAGTTTGACGAAGAAGTTTTCGTGGTAATTTCCCTTGATGCGAGATTTGCTTGCCATTCTGGTTTCTCGTAACAGTCTATGCAGACAACGTAATACTCTGCTGGTTCGATTGATTTGAGAGGACAAACAAAATACTGGTGAGTTACGTTACATATGTCACACTTTGCTGACCTGCCTTTGTTAATGTTTTTTGATTTCAACTTCACATTCCAATGCCTGAAGCCAGCACAGAAATAGAAAGCCAGACGGTAATCGTTTAAATTGTTCCCACTTATGTATCAGGCTTGAAGCACAACCTATTTTGTGGGCAAGGGCTTCTTGTGACAGGGATTTCCTGTGTCGCTCTTCTACTAAGCGAGAGACAATTACTTCCCAGTTTGGGTCAATCACGACTGGGCTTTTCAAGTGTGTAAAGTTTTTCAATTGCATTCATCACTCTGCATGCAGTTGCAAACCTCATGTCATTTCTTTTTTGCGCACGATAAAATGTACTTGATGGGAGATGCGCATGATCAAACGCTAGGCGTAAGTCAATGTCACGTTGCGTTGCAGCTGTTTGCAATATTTCAAAATAGCTTATCATGCTTTGAAGCGTACTGCATTTATGCAGCTTGCGCAATAGGAATGGTCCTTATATACTGCATTAATAATGGATGAAACATAAGCGGGTCTGCTGTATCAAGACTGTGCATTAATGCAGGGAGATACAAGTGGAAGAAATTGAAAGACGCACCATTCGAGTCTGGATGCGTGAAGTGATGCAACAAAAGAGGTTAACCGCAAATTCGTGGGCAACCTTGGCTGGTACTAGCCCTACTAATATCACACGTTTTCTCAACACGGATAGTAAGTTTATGCCGAGTGTTAGGACTTTGGCTAAGCTTGCTAAAATCGCAGGTAGTTCACCTCAGTTGTTAAACAAAACGACAGAGACGAAACACAAAATACCTGTGATTGATCATAAGGGGAAGTGTGTTCAAATGATTTTGGTCGATAGAGATGATGTTGTTGCGTATAAACTTAAAGAATATTCAGGTATGGGAGCCAAGGGTGTTAATGGAAACGCCACTATTATTGTAGAGCCAAGGGATTCATTTAGTGAGTGTAATGATGGTGACATAATAGCATATGAAAGTTACATATATGGTATACTTTGCGGTGAGTATAGATCTGGATTAGTTATGTACTTCCCAAAGAATCCTAATCAAATGCCATCACAATTTAAAAAAGGTAAAGATGGCTATAAAGATTGGTCTACTGTACCAATTGAATTTATTGGTGATGATCGTTTGTTTGGTAAAGTTATTCATGCGATTTCAGATTTTGAATAGGGTTGTCTGTTAATTCCCAGTCTATTGAATCGGGGTATTTAAAATCAGTTTCCCATTCATCATTTTCAGCATCAAATTCAAACCATGTTTGATCGTCAAAAGTTATTGTACCTCTGGCCCACTTTATAAAAATTGAGCTAATGTTATCCTCAGTATAACCATCTGGTAATGTTACATTTACATTGCCATAAGTGGTGTAATTTATATTTAGGGTGATGTTAGCATTATCTTTTTTCATTGATTTAGTTCCTTTTAGATTGGGGCTGACTATGCTTTACAGCATGTGGTAAGCCAGCCCCATTGCTCCAAATTTCAAAACAAGAAAGACAATCACTGATTAGTTTGTCTCAATTGCTTAGCTCGCTCAATGCGAACACTCACAGTCCTTTCTTTGTTTGTTGAACTTACGGTTATTATATCACGATACCTTTGATAGTTGATGGTTCGGGACATAATCTTCGGCAAAAGCTGCCTCACAATCCTTTTCATACTCACGCTGCATGTGATCTTCTTCAAGATCAGTCATCTGTGGGATGAATAAAGGTACGCGACAACGATTGAAGTTGTGTGATGTATCAGGTAAATCTTCGTCAACCATGGCAGGTAACTCACGAATCTGTGGGTCAAGGCTGTCAAAGTGTACGGTTAGTTGATCTACTTTACCTGTAGAACCGCATACGATTCTAAAAGACATAGCTGTCCATGCGTCTGTAACGATACGCTGAACAGTGATGTGATCGTTTGTGCTTGATGTTGCATTCATTTGCATCTCCTTTGCTTTACGCAAAAAAAGGGCAGGTAGCCGTGATGACTACCTGCCCAGTGGGGAGGAATTAGTTTACTTTACCACTGCTCTTCTGGTGGCAATCTACCGTCGTCACCAAGCTGAATGCTTTTGATTTTCAAAGTGGTGTATTGATTGTGTGCTGACTGGTTCTCAAACTCGGGAATGCGTCTGAACCCCATGTCGTTCATCTTTTCTTCAATAGCTATGTCAAGATCAGACATGCCACCAATTGTTGATGGCCTTACTTTTTCTCTGACTGCTTCTGCATAGGCTAGGTTATATGCAGTTTGTGCATCCATTAGCTTACCCTCCATACTCTATGGCAGGCGTTGTTATACGTGTCTCTTCTGGTGGTAATTTTTACGTCTATTCGTTTTGCACATGCTCTCAATGCAACGATATTGGCAGTGCGAATAACAACACTGTCGCCTTTGACCATTTCATTTAGAACCCCAGCATATAGTGATGGTCGTCCTGCCGTGCTTGGAATAGGTACATTCTTTTCAATTTGTAAGTCCATTATGCTGCCTCCAGTTGTTTCCATGCGCTTGACTGCATGCATTTTGCGATTGCTACATCACGATTGCGTGTAGTGATTGCATCGTCAGCGCGGTTGTGTTCAGGGTGTGATGCCCAATGAGTGAGCGTGTTGTATAAAGCCCACATGTTATGCCCCATTGTGCCGAACTCGATGTTGAGTTGCCGCATTAGTATTTCCAACTGGCGTTCGTTGTATTTCATTTTGCTTGTTGGATTGGGCAGCTTGCATAGCTGATTGCGCAACATATCTTCAGTGTGATTGCGCAAATGACTGATGTCAGTCGATGCATAGCGTTGCCATATCTCACGCTGGTTCATAAAGATGTCGAGAGCATTACCAATCTTGCCAGCCTCTTGGTTCACGTTGACACTGGCTGTGTGCTTGGTGCGTGAGGTGGCTACATTATCTGGTGTAGTGCATCCGTTGAGACACCATAAACGTAGACCAGCTGCGCTGAATATGAATGACCACGTACCGTCATATGAATTGAACAGGCTGATACGAAAGTTGATGTAGTCATTCTTCTCTGGCTCTATCACTAGATCAGGGAAGTCTACTGTTGCCTTCATGCGCCGACCATTATCAATGGTTTGGATGTCCCATTTATAATCACGGCTGATGTTAGCTGCTTGAATTGCATCTTCCATTTGGTTCACACAATCTTCATTGGTCTTGATTGTGTAACGTTCCTTGTGAATAGCTAGTGGCTCATTGGTATCGGTGCGTACAAGTACACGACCAAGTGATGCTGGTACGTCAAAGAGGTTAATGTCTTTGGAGTAACTCAGTTCCTGAAACTCCACTGGGAAATTCCACGTACATTCTGTGTTTGTCATGCCATCCATTTTGTATCTCCTCTGATAAGATGGTTTCGATAGTGTGATAGAGATGTGCAAACCGAGCATCACTACTGAGTTTGCACTTTGCTTTGTTGACACCATGTATGATTGTGGTGTGATCCTTGCGCAGCTGCTTGCCAATCTCGTAGTAAGACAGACTGGTTGTGTCATATAGTGCAAGGTATAAACAGAACCGCGCATCACACAGCTGAGAGGTGCGTCCGCGTGATAGCAGTTTTGTTTTACTGAAGCCTGTCGTTTGACTGACTATGTAGATGTATGTATCTATCATTGTTTGATCCAAAGTTACGGCGGCGTTTACGTCTACGCACAAACGTGTCGCCTGTATGAATAAGAAGGATTACAAAGCCAGCAATCCCTACGATATATGCTGAAATCAAAACGACATTTACAACGGTGTTCATGCCAAATCCTTTTACTGTTGAGACAAACTTCACGCCCATAGGAAAGCAGCTACAAGTCGCGTTACCACAGGGGTTGCGCTACTGGTGAAGGGTCGGGTCTATGTGATTAGCGATAGCGGGGTGGGGTAGGCGGCACGCAGTGGGGCCGATGGTCGAATAAGAAAGGACAGAGTGCGTGATGCACCCTGCCCTGTGTTTTTTATTCGGCTGCAACAGCTTCTTCAGCAACAGCTTCTTCAGCAACAGGTTCTTCAGCTAGTAAGTTAGCTAGTCGAGCCTTGGCAACCTTGGTAGTAACTGCACTACGTTGTTGCTTGTTGGTTGCAGTGCCAGAAAACAGTTTGTCGATGATTGTTTGATAATCTGATGCACCAGTCCAAACGAATGGTGTGATTGTTTCGAAGATTATCTCAAACGCTGTAGCCATGACAGCGGCATTTTTACCAGCTGCTTCAGCTTTCACCTGCTGATCTTCTTGATACTTAGTATCAGGGCTTGCAGGATTGCGTGATTTCTCGTCATCAATCTGCGTCTGCAGCTTCATATAATAGACATTGGAATTGATGACTGCCTTCTCCCATTTAGCAACCATGCCGCCCCATTGGATGTAAGCGTCACGGTTGTGGTTGGGGTTGTCTGCGAATGACACCTGATTTTGTGTGCCATCGGAACCATCGTCGTTGATGAAGGGATCGAACGCTGCATAGTCCAGTGCTGATATGATTGGCTCTGCGATTGCAACGACAGCTTTCATATCTGACTTGTCGAGTTTAGTACCGTGTTGAACGTCCGAAGTGATGATTCCATTTGTAAGTGTACCTGACATAACTGTATCTCCTTATATGTCGTGTTAAGATTCGAATTACACAAATAATGTAAAACGAGGCATTTACAGGCATGGGGACTCGCACGCTTGCAAGGGCGTTTAGCCGCGTTGCAGGAAGTCGCCTTGCGCGGAGCGCGTAATAAAGTGGCGACCCGATGTGGAACAAGGGCGTGCTTGCGTCTCGTTGCGGAGGAACCGATTTGCGCACTATAGCAAATTGGAGGGGCCGCTATACGCACACCGATACCGCGTCCTTGCATTCGTCGAGGCTCTATGGCCCAACTGGGGGTTTTAATGAGGCATTTGTGTGCCTAAGCGGCGAGCGTTTTTGGCGTAATAATAGTTTGCAAGCTCGTCTTGCGATGCGCGATTTAGCGCATTGATTTACTGGATCAAACATTGCGAACTGAGTGCCGCAACGCAGCGGGAGCCGCGCCCCCAAGCCGCCCATCAGCGGCGCAGGGACGGTGGCGCACGACAGCGAGGACGGCTGAGTCTGTAACAATGTGCGTTGACACTGGTATAGCTAGCGGTGCTAGAAAAGGGGGGAACACAAGGGGGGTTCAATGACAGATGTAACGAAGATGTTGACGACAAAACAGACTGCGTTGGTGGATACGCTCGTAGCTACAGGGTGTAGTATAACAGACGCTGCGAAAGAAGCAGGATATGCAAAGGGCGATGCTGGCAGAGTGAGTGCCAGTAAGGCTTTGAAGCTGGCACATGTGCAACAGTACATGATGACAAGGGTGGGTGAGAGTATAGGTCTGAACGCTACGATTGCTGCTAGTAAGGTTCTGCAACTGGCGCAAGGTGCAAGGAGTGAGTACGTCCAGCTGGAAGCTAGCAAGGACATACTGGATCGTGCTGGCTACAAGGCGGCTGATAAACACATGCACCTGCATGCGGGCGACATATCTGTAAGTATCGATCTTAGCTAGGCACACATACTTGACGCAAGGGGTGGGGGGAAAAACTGCAGTAGTATATATGCAATAGGTCCCCAACAAGCATTTTTCTCTCTCAAGGCTCGTTATCGAAATGTGCGTTGTGCAAATCAGGTTTGCTGTCTGATATTGTCTGCATGTTAAAAGATCACCAGTCATTCTTTTTAAAAGCTGCGTTTAATTCATTGCTTCCAGAGTTTATGGACAGCGATACCATGCATCTTAATGATAATGTGTCTCCTGAGTTTATTGCGGTAATGCGCAAGACAGCTGATCATTATTATGGCTCGCCTGAGATAACTGCAAAGCATTTGGCAAAAGCCAGTGACGAGCGTGCCAAGGAGTTGCGATCTGGGCAGATTAGCTATGGCATGGTTAATGATTTATTTAAGCAATCTTCTTTTTATGGAACGCGTAATTATGAAGGTATCCCCACAGACATAAAGCTAACGCTTGGCAGATTTCATTTAACTAAAGATGAAAAGACTGGCTGGTATAAAAACGAGGCTGGTGCTTATAGCGGCAAGGACATTTATGACTTTGCCAGCAACCAAGATTACATAGCTGAGTATGCGCCAGAAGTAACTGAGGTTCTTCTTGATCTTGGTGTTCAACCAGAAACGATAAGAGCATTGTATGATAACACTGGCATCCAGTTAGCAGCTGGTGTTGCTGGTAGTGCAATGCAAGGCAGTTTGCATTCGGCTGCGAGAATGTTTGGCGGCGTGTTTATGAGCGACCAGACAACGCCTGACAAGGGCGGTTCTCAGTTTGTTACCTTTGATATTCCTGCAGAAGATGCTGTTGCTTTAGAGCGTCCATCTCCGCGTCCATTGTGGTTTGACAATGACGATGTTGAGCCAGTGTTTCCTAATACGCCAATGGATGAAGAGCGTAAGGGATTATTGGAAACTTTCTTTTCCAGCGTTTCAGATATTTTTATTCAACCAGCCGAAGCTCAACCAGTTGATGACGGAACATTATCAACCCCTTCTAAGCCAACGGACACAATGACCTTGCCTGTTTCTGCACCAGATCGTCCTGAAGCTAGTCAAGTTGAAATGAGTTTTGGTGAAGCCTTTGCCAGTAATCGCGCAGCTGGCAAGGATGAATTTACTTGGCGCGGTAATAGATACACTACGGAGGTTGCGTAATGCCAATGGGTAAGGGAACTTATGGATCACAAAGAGGTCGTCCTGCAAAGAAAGCTGCGCAAAAGAAGCTGCCAGCTGCCCTTCAGAAAAAGATTATGAAGTCTAAGAAAAAATAATGGCATCCCCAGCATGGACAAGAGCAGCAGGCAAGAATCCCAAAGGTGGACTCAACGATGCAGGTCGCGCCTCTTACAAAGGCGGCACATTGAAGCGACCAGTGAAGTCGGGCGACAACCCAAGGCGAGCCAGCTTCCTGCAAAGGATGGGGGACATGAAAG
>ERZ802827.174-NODE-174-length-34917-cov-19.1381_pt1 | contig 34917 bp, 37 predicted proteins | sample MGYA00345652_ERZ802827 | MGnify/ENA primary metagenome ERZ802827 (study PRJEB30503, sample SAMEA104212372) | marine metagenome | biome: Westerlies Biome; feature: [SRF] surface water layer (ENVO:00010504) within the epipelagic zone...; material: water... | reverse complement strand
AGCGGAGAGCGAGGGATTCGAACCCTCGATAGAGTTGCCCCTATACAGCATTTCCAGTGCTGCGCCTTCGACCACTCGGCCAGCTCTCCACCGGCTTTTATGGGGCAGATGCCAATGTAGCAGGGCGTTTCCAGATGGATGGCATGAGCACTAGCCACCAGATCACCATTCACTGGCGGCAAGAAAACCGCACCATCACTCACGAGGTTGCAGAAGGCGACTACATCCTGCAAAGCTTTGAACAGCAGGGGGATCCGCTTCCTTTTTCCTGTCGCAATGGATGTTGTACGAGCTGTGCTGTCCGCGTCCAAAGCGGCCAGCTCGATCAAAAGGAAGCCATGGGCTTGTCCCATGAGCTACGCCGAAAGGGATACGGATTGTTGTGCGTCGCCCGAGCCATTGGACCTCTCGAAGCCGAGACCCAAGACGAAGACGAGGTCTACGAACTGCAATTTGGACAACACTTCGGCCGAGGCAAAGTCAGTCCCGGTCTCCCCATCGAAGAAGAGTGAATCCATGGCCCAACAACTCACGGCAACGGCCGCAGCTGAGGCCGGCTTAACCACGACCGCACTCACGCGACTGGTTGGAATCGCTCGCGAAGCTGCTGAACTCGGCGGAGCTGAGTTGATGCGCCACTACGGACGCCTGGCCTCCATTCAAAGCAAAGGTCGCGTCGGTGATCTCGTCACGAACGCCGATCTCGCCGCAGAAAAGGTTGTTTTGGATGTTTTGGCAGCTGCAACGCCAGACATCGCCGTCTTAGCTGAAGAGAGTGGTGCAGCAGGTGAACAGGACGGCCTGCGTTGGTGCGTTGATCCACTTGATGGGACAACGAATTTTGCCCATGGCTATCCATTCTTCGCCACTTCCATTGGCCTCACGTTTCGACAAACACCAGTGCTTGGAGCCATTGCGGTTCCTTTTCTTGGAGAGGTGTATTGGGGAGCACCCGGAATAGGGGTGTTCTGCAACGAACAGGCGATCACCGTGAGCAGCTGTCAACAACTCGAGGATTCACTGCTCGTGACTGGATTCGCCTACGACCGACACACCCGCTTGGATAACAACTACGCAGAGTTTTGCTGGTTGACCCATCGCACCCGGGGAGTTCGACGAGGTGGTGCCGCAGCAGTCGACCTGGCCTTCGTCGCCGCAGGGCGTCAAGACGGCTATTGGGAACGTGGTTTATCTCCATGGGATCTTGCTGCGGGTGTCGCCTTGGTGGAGATTGCTGGAGGGCGTATCAGTGGATATCAAGGCGAGGCATTTCAGCTGAACACTGGACGCGTTGTCGCCGCTGGACCACAGCTGCATCCAGCAATTCTCGATGTACTTGCCCAGGTGACGCCCTTGGAAGGATCAGCTTTCGGGGCGCCCGAGGTCACGGCCATGGGATCCTGATCACGAGGCGAGTACTCCGACAATGGCGCTGCAACCAGCCGCTGGCGCAAGGGATCTGAATCCGCACCAGGTGGAAACCAATCGGAACATCACGGAGCGACTCGCTCGTGTGTTTCGACTGTGGGGTTATGACGAGGTTTCTCCGCCCCGTGTGGAACGGATGAAAACCTTGATGGCGGGGGGTGCCATCGCCAGTCGCGACATTGTGCGTCTTGTGGCTGACGACCCATTGGGGTTACGACCAGAAATGACGGCATCGATTGCTCGAGCCGCCTGCACGCGACTGGCAACACGACCACGCCCCATGCGTTTGTGGGCCTCAGGCACCGTGTTTCGATCCAGGGCCGCAGACGAGGGTGGTCAGTGCATTGAAGAAAACCTCCAGAGCGGAGTGGAGCTATTTGGAGTCGCCGCCATCGAGGCGGAGATGGAATTGCTCAGCCTGTTGATGGCATCTATCGCCGCTTTGAAGCTGGGCCCATCGACGCAACCTCGACTTCTGTTGGGACATACCCAACTCATGGAATTGATCCTTTCTCCATACGAGGGTCCAAAACGGGATGCGGTGCGTTGGGCTCTGGTCCATTTCGACCGTCTAGCCGTCGAAACGATGGAGTTGTTGCCCAACGAACGCAAAACACTGCTGTCACTGATGGAGTGTCGTGGAACGCCAAAAGATGTGCTCCAGCAGCTTCGACACTTGTTTGGCCAACAACCCGTCTTTGAGGATCTCGATCGTCTTTGCTCGCTCCTCAGCAAAACAGCCCTTGAGCAAGACATCGCTCTTCAACTCGACCCCACCTTTCAACCCCAATTTGAGCTGTACACCGGGTTGGTCTTTCAGCTGGTCTGCAACGGCCGTTCGGCACCTGTAGTGCTTGCCCGTGGCGGTCGTTACGACGAGCTGGTTCAACGGTGTGGAGCACCAGAAAACCAAGCATTTGGCGCGGGCTTCAGCTTGGCGATCGATCCGATTCGAGAGCTCCTAGTGGAAGATGAATCGGCAAAAGCAGATACGACGGACGTGTTGGTGGCCTACTCCTCGAATTCAAACTTGGAAACGGCCCTCGATCACCAGCAGCAATGGCATGCTCGAGGACACAGTGCTGTCCTCGAGCTGCAGCCGATCCAATCCATGGATGAAGCCCAGGCTCTTGCGCAGGCTCGCGGGGATCTACAGCTCGACTGGGTGGATCTTTAAAGTTCAGCCAACGGAGATTGTTTTGCCATGGCCCACACCATCGTTTCTGAGGTGTGCGAAGGCATCGCCGATTGCGTTGATGCATGCCCAGTGGCCTGTATCGACCAAGGCAGCGGTAAAAACAGCAAGGGCACCGATTTTTACGTGATCAATTTCGACACCTGTATCGATTGCGGGATCTGCCTACAGGTGTGCCCCGTTGAAGGCGCGATCCTGGCCGAAGAGCGGCCGGATCTTCAGAAAGCCGGCTGAGAGCCGCTCACATCGATGCTCCGATGGGAGCTTTTGGAGGTGTGTGTTTCGCATATCGAATTGGAATCAAGGCCAAGGTGAACACCAAGAAGGGCAAATAAAACCAAAGGGGGCCTTGCTTCACATGTTTCACATAAGTGAGCAAGAAGAGCGTCCAGATCCAATGGCTCCCAACAAAGTGAAGACGTTTCCAGGTCTTCATCCCCATCCAACGCTGGGCCTGATCGGTTGAGGTAAGTGCCATCAACAACACAAACCCATAGGCAAGTCCACCAAACACCCACTGAGCCATGGACTGATCACGCACAAATGGATCCGGAAAGAACACGGTCATCGAGATGATCAGACCGAGATGGATGAAATGGGATGAAGCGAAACTGAGACCGATCCAACGCCGATTCCGCAGCGACCAACGAGAGAGAGAAGACGGCCAAAGACTTTCAACGCTGGAGGCCGTAAAAGCAATCGCAAAAAGGATGAGGGAACTCCGCCCCGTGGCATCGATCGCATGGGTGATCGCCGGTGCATTCCACCCCGCTAGCCCAAAGTTGAAGAGCAGGCCCACAACGATGAGACACGTCACCAAGGTCGTAATCCGCCAACCCTGCAATGTCATGACCAGTCAGCCAAAACACAAGTTTGCATGAGGTTGCTTTAGGCAAGCCTGTGATGGTTCGGAGACCCCCCCTTCAACCGTCGTTGAGTTAGGCCTGCACCCATCTCTATGGTCAGGTTTTCACGTTGTTGTCATGGCGGTGTTGGACGAACAGGGTCAAATTCAGATCCACACCGAAAACATCTTCCCGATCATCAAAAAGGCCGTCTATTCCGGCCATGAGGTTTTTCTCAGGGAACTTGTCAGCAACGGTGTTGATGCCATCAGCAAGCGAAGAATGGCTGCCATGGCTGGTGATTGCTCTGAAGGAGACGATGGAGCCATCAAGATCCACGTGGATCGCGAAGCCAAAACCCTCACCATTTCTGACAATGGCATCGGCATGACCGCCGATGAGGTGAAGCGCTACATCAACCAAGTGGCCTTCTCGAGCGCTGAGGATTTTTTAGAAAAATACAAGCAAGAGGATGACGCAATCATCGGCCACTTCGGCCTTGGCTTCTACTCAAGCTTCATGGTGGCCGACCGCGTTGAGCTGATTACACAGTCGGCAAAACCTGACCAGGAGTCTGTTTGCTGGAGCTGCGATGGGTCGCCCAATTTCAACTTGTCGGGAGCGGAACGCAGCGAGCCAGGAACCGATGTTGTTCTCCATCTCATGGAAGAGGAGATGGAATATCTGGAGCCGGCAAGGATTCGCACCTTGATTAACACCTACTGCGACTTCATGTCGGTACCGGTGCAATTAGAAGGTGAAACAATTAATAAAATGGAGGCTCCCTGGCGAAAGAGCGCCAGAGATTTGAGCGATCAGGATTACATTGATCTTTACAATTATCTCTATCCATTTCAGGGCGACCCCCTACTTTGGGTCCACCTCAATACCGACTATCCATATAATTTGCAGGGCATTTTATTCTTTCCCAAGCAAACTGGACGTGCTGATTGGGAAAAGGGTGAAATCAAGTTGTATTGCAACCAAGTTTTTGTCAGTGATTCGATTAAAGAGGTGGTGCCTCGCTATCTGCTCCCATTAAGGGGTGTTATCGACTCACCTGATATTCCTTTAAATGTAAGTAGAAGTGCTCTACAAACAGATCGACGGGTTCGGTCGATTGGAAATTTTGTAGCCAAGAAAGTTTCTGATCGCTTACGCACACTCAAGAATGATGATCCAAAAGCTTATGCCGAAGCATGGGATTCTCTGGCACCATTTGTAAAAATTGGCGCCATGGAAGATGAAAAGTTTGCCGACCAAATATCTGAATTGATTTTGTTCGGAACAACATCGAAACCAAGTGAGCAAGATGGGGACGACCCCATCGAAGCCAATGGCAAATCCTTCACCACATTGGAGGGATATCGAAGCCGCTTGAGTGAGGAGAACAGCAAGCGAATCCTTTACAGCACAGACGATGTGTCCCAAGCAGGAGCACTCAATCTCTGGACGGCTCAAGGTGCAGAGGTGCTGAAGCTAGAAACGGTGATCGACACACAGTTCATCCCGTGGCTGGAATATCGCCATGAGGAACTCAAGTTTCAACGTGTGGACGCAGAGCTGGATGAAAGCCTCAAGGAAGAAGACCCTGAATTGGCTGATCAAGACGGCACCACCGACTCAGAACGTTTGCGCAGCCTGATCAAAGACGCGCTCAACAACGACAAGGTGACAGTGCAGGTCCAAGCGCTCAAGGCGGAAGGAGCACCACCGGCGATGATTTTGCTGCCAGAACAAATGCGCCGCCTCAACGATATGGGCGCATTGATGGAGCAGCGGCTGCCGGGATTGCCCGATCATCACGTGTTGCTCGTGAATCGGCGCCACCCGTTGGTGGAAGGTTTGCTCAAGCTGCAGTCAGGCAGTGTGTTGGTGGGCGATAGCGGTAGCTCTCCAACCCTCAGCCTTTCGCAGAACCTCGCCCGTCACCTCTACGACATGGCGCGTCTTGGCGTTGGCGGACTCGAACCCAACGAACTGGCTGGCTTTCAAACCCGAAGCGCTGAGCTTATGGGAACCCTGATGCAACGAGGGTTTTAGCCACAGTCCTTTTGCTAAGATTAGAGCTCGGAGCTGTTCTCGCAGGTCCAAACAATTCAACTAGCAGGACAAATAAATGTCTCGGGTGTGTCAGCTCACAGGTACTCGCGCCAATAACGGCATGGCCGTGAGCCATTCCCACATCCGCACCAAGAAGCTGCAGCAGGCCAATCTGCAGCAGCGTCGCCTTTGGTGGGCAGAAGGCAATCGTTGGATCAAGTTGCGCGTTACAACCCGCGCTCTGAAGACGATTCAGAAAAAGGGATTGGGTCCCTATGCCAAGTCTCTGGGCATTAACCTGGCCAAACTCTGATATTGCAGAACGTGCGCCGGCGAGAACTTCTGATTCAAACCGGCCTACTGCTCACAGCTTTATCCCTTAAGCCCTCAAGAGCTTCCGCTCTTGGGGGCGTTGTATTGGAGACAGGCACCACAGCACCAGCTTTCAGTTTGCCCGGTTCCAGCCGTTCACAACCCGACCAGAGCAACTGGTCATTGCAGGATTTCAAGGGCCGCTGGGTTGCTGTTTATTTCTACCCCAGGGACTTCACCGGCGGCTGCACAATCGAAGCACGTGGATTCGAGACTCTTCACTCCGACTATTTGGCCGCAAATGCAGAAGTGGTGGGGATCAGCGCCGACAGCGTGGATGATCACGAGTCCTTCTGTGAAAGCGAAGGACTGAGTTTCCCCCTCCTGTCGGATCCGGACGGAACAGTCAGCAAGGCCTATGGCTCCTGGATGGCTCCTTATTCCTTGCGCCACACGTTTTTGATTGATCCTGATGGGGTTTTGCAGCAACGGTGGGTAGCCGTGCGTCCTAGTGGCCACGCCCAGGAAGTTCTCGATTTTCTAACGAATCTGCAAAACAAGACTTCTGTTTGACAAATCCAGGTCCATCATGAAGGGTAGTCAAACTGATTCAAGAGATAATCAATGAGTATTGGCAGTAGTTCATTCGTAATCCTTTATCACCGAACACCTTTTGATGAATCGATAGATACTGAAGGCAATCGAACTTGGGTTGATCAGAAAAGTCCCAATGGAATCATTCCAACCTTAAGAAACTTATTTAGAAACAAGGAAGACGGCACATGGATCGCATGGAGACGTGTTGATTCTGTTGACAATACAGAGGATGAGCGTATTGAAATGACGAATCCTGCGCCATTCACATTGTGCAGAATTCCCTTAGAAGACAATCAAATATCCAGCTTCTATCACATCACTTCTAAGGAATGCTTTTGGCCCATACTTCATACTTTTCCAACGCATTTTAATGTTAACAATGCTGATTGGGGGATCTTTGAGGAAGTCAATCGTCGTTTTGCTGAAGCCGCTTGCAAAGAAGCTGCTGAGGGAGCAACTGTTTGGGTTCACGACTACAACCTTTGGCTTGTTCCCGGTTACATCAGAAGCTGTAGGCCTGATTTAAAAGTTGCTTTTTTCCACCACACACCCTTCCCAAGCAATGATGTTTTTGCCATTCTCCCCTGGCGAGATCAGATCTTAGAGAGCTTGCTCTGTTGCGATGTTGTCGGGTTCCATATTCCCCGTTACACCGAGAATTTTGCCCGCGCAGCGAGCACCATCGTCGGAGCAAAACGTGGTCCGAAAGTTCCGGTTGATTCAAAGTTTATTACCGTTGGCACTGCACTTTCTGAAGGGACAGTTACCAGCTATCTCGAGCACAATGGCCGACGCATTCAACTTTTGAGTTCACCCGTTGGCACCTCCCCAGATGTGATCCAGGAACTCAGTTGGAGCGCCTCTGTTGAAAGCCATGGTGAATTAATTGTTCAAGACACAAAAAAAGGCCGAAAGTTAATTCTCTCTGCTAGTCGTGTTGATTACACCAAAGGGAACGAAGCACTCCTCCTCACCTTCGAACGACTGTTGGAGCGCCGTGAGGATCTCCATGGCGAAGTTGTTTTGATGTTGGCCTGCGTTGCAGCGGCAAGTGGAATGAAGATCTACGAAGACACGCAGCGCACCATTGAAGAAATAGCAGGACGAATTAATGGTCGTTTTAGCAAGATTGATTGGGTTCCCATTCGTTTTTCAACGCGACGAATTCCCTACGACGAAATGGTGGCTTGGTTCTGTCAAGCCGATGTTTGTTGGATCACACCCTTAAGGGATGGTCTCAATCTTGTGGCCAAGGAATACGCCGCAGCACGGCGCAACCGTGGAGGAGTTCTTGTTCTTTCCGAATTCACAGGAGCGTCTGTGGTGCTCGACGGAGCTGTTCTCACCAACCCTTATTCGAACAAGCGCATGGATGAGGCCATTGAAAAGGCACTCTCTATGGATTCAGAAGCACAACGCGACCGCATGACGCGCATGTGTACAGCGGTGGAGAACTACACCGTGAAGGACTGGGCTGAAGAACAATTAGGCGGTTGCGAGCCGCTGTTGACGACTCCCGAATGAGACGCAGCATCCGGATTGTCGGCGGCTTGATCGGTCTGCTGTTTGTTCTGGCTGCTGTTGCTTGGTCTGGCCCAAAGCAGCCAGTACCTGTCTCAATTTTGATGCCTGCTCCCTACGCGGATGCAAGCACCCAGTTGGTTGAAGCCTTCAATCGTGAGCACCGCGGAACGATTCAGCTTGAGGTGATCCGCGGCCCCCTGGAAACAGAGTCGATCTCTGATCTCGCCATTAGCAGTTTGTTGTTGGGGGACACGCCCTTTGATGCCTTGTTGATGGATGTGACGTGGCTGCCGAAATATGCCGAAGCGGGTTGGCTCGAACCCCTTGACCCATGGTTCGATCAATCCGCTCTTGATCAACTGATCTTGGGCGCTCGCCTTGGTAATCACTACAACGACCATCTCTATCGCTGGCCCCTTGGCGCTGATGTTGGCGTTTTGTATTGGCGAAAAGATCTGATGGAGGCTCCTCCTTCAACTCCTCAGCAACTGTCCGATATCGCTATCAAGTTGGTCCAATCCAACCGGGTCACCGATGGCTTTGTCTGGCAAGGCAGGCAATACGAGGGTTTGAGTTGCAATTTCGTTGAAGTACTCCATGGCTTTGGAGGCCAATGGATTAACCCAGCCAACGGACAACTCGAACTGGACTCAACGTCTGCAGCTCGTGCAGCCGAATGGATGCAATCACTCATTGCAACTGGAGCCAGCCCAAGAGCCGTTACCAATTATTCCGAATCGGACTCGCTTCAAGCGTTTAAAGCCGGTGATGCTGCATTCATGCGCAACTGGCCCTACGCCTGGGCAGAACTCCAAAAACCCGAAAGCAACGTTCGCGGCAAGGTGGGCATCACATTGATGGTGGCTGAACCCGGTCAAAGTCCGGCAGCCACCGTTGGAAGTTGGGGTTTGAGCTTGCTTAAACAGTCACCCCATCCAGAAGCCGCTGTTGAGGCGATCCGATATCTCACCTCTGAAACGGCGCAGCGTGAACGGTTTCTCAACCAGGGTTACACCCCAACCAGCCAAAGCTTGTTTACGGATCCAGACCTCGTAGCGGTGTCGTCGGCTCTTCCTCAAATCGCGAAGGCTTTGGAACACTCCGTTCCAAGGCCGCCGTCTCCCCTTTACGCCCAACTGAGTGATCTTCTGCAACGCCAACTGAATGGTTTGCTCACAGCCGAACCAGAGCAGACCAACATCGATGTCGGCACGGCAACTGCTGCCTCAGCCGCAGCGATGAACAGGGTTCAAACCAAAAGCGACATGCTGCTCAAAGCAACAGGTGCGGAAGCATGACGGTGCTGCTTGCTCTGCCGGCGTTGTTGTTGATGGCCATCGTCTTTGGCTGGCCAATGCTTCGCTACGCGTGGCTGAGTTTTCATGCCGACTCCGTGTTGACGGGATTGGTTCCAATCCCAAACGGGGGTGCGAACTGGTTGCGTCTTCTCACGGACGCTCGCTTTTGGCTTGATGCCGGTCAAACAACAAGATTTGCCATGGTCTCCGTGGGCCTGGAATTGATCTTGGCCCTGGCCATTGCCCTGTTACTCGACCAGCGCTGGCGAGGGCGCAGTGCCGTCAGAGCCCTATCGCTTTTGCCGTGGGCTCTGCCAACAACCATGATGGCTCTGGGCTGGCGGTGGATTTTCAACACCCCCTACGGACCGATTGAACAATTAGCGGAAGCTGCTGGAATCGGACCACTCAATCTGCTTTCCACTCCAGCCGTTACTTGGATGGTGACGGTGCTTGCCGATGTATGGAAGACCACTCCTTTCATCACCCTCATTCTGTTGGCCGGTCTCCAAACGATTCCGGAGGATCTTTACGCCGCCTTTCGCCTGGAGGGCGGCACTGCATTCCAGGCCTTAAGACGCGTCACCATCCCTCTGCTATTGCCCTACATCCTGCTCAGCCTCCTATTCAGGCTGGCGCAAGCTTTTGGTGTGTTCGATTTAATTCAAGTGCTCACTGGGGGAGGACCAGCAGGGACGACGGAGAGCCTTGCTCTTTATGCCTATCTGAACGGCATGCGCTTTCTTGATTTCGGCTACAGCGCCACCGTGATGATCGGTGGATTCCTACTGCTCTCTCTGTTGATTCTGCTCGGAGCTCTGTTGCTCCGCATGTCAGGAGCCCTGCGGGCGATGCAGCCATGAGCATGAGCCGTTCCTGGCTAGCCAGCCGACATGCCGTCTTGGTCACATTGCTGCTGATCTGGTCTCTCGCCCCAATGGCTTGGCAACTCATCAGCTCCTTCACAAGTTCCGAGGCCCTCGTTAACGGAGCGATTCCATTTGAGCAGCGCTGGACATTGATTCATTACCGCGAACTCCTATCCAGCGACCCACCGTTCTGGCGATATTTGTTGAATAGCACCGTTGTCGCTGGTGTTTCAACAGTTCTAACCCTCGTCTTGGCTGTTCCTGCGGCCTACGTCTTGGCTCAACTCCCGCTGCGATGGCGTCGAGGCATCAGACGTGCGGTGATGGCGGCTGCACTTTTTCCTTACGTGCTGTTGTTTTTGGCCCTGCTCGAATTGGCGCGCAACTTTCAATTAGGCAACAGCCTTTTCGCCCTCGCATTGCCATACAGCGCCCTGGCAATGCCCCTCGCACTTCTCCTGCTCACAGCAGCCTTCGAGGGTTTGCCCAAAGATCTCGATGATGCAGCCAGGCTTGAAGGACTCACTCTGCGTCAAAGACTGCGATGGGTGATGCTGCCGCTGATCGCACCTGCGTCGGCCAGCACAGCGATCCTCGTTTTTCTGTTCGCGTGGAATGAATATCCCATCGCGCTGACCTGGCTCAGCCGCAGCGATTTACTCACCCTTCCAGTCGCGATGGCACGGATTGCAGGATCATCGATTTACTCCATTCCCTATGGGGCCTATGCAGCTGCCACAGTGCTTGGAGCGATTCCACTCTTGTTACTTGTGTTGTTGTTCCAGCGCCAAATCGTGAGTGGACTCACCAATGGAGCGATTAAGGGATGACACTCAGCCTTAACGCCATCACCAAAACATTCGGCAGCCGAACGATCCTCCATAACCTCGATCTGAGCGTGGGCAATGGTGAATGCGTTGCATTGTTAGGACCTAGCGGTTGTGGCAAAAGCACGGCTCTTCGCTTGATTGCGGGGCTCGATCAACCGGATAGCGGCTCGATCAGCATCGATGGCGCTGAAATGGTCGACGTCCCGGCGGAAGACCGCAGGATCGGCATGGTGTTTCAGAGCTATGCCCTGTTCCCCCACCTCAGTGTTCGCGAAAATTTGGAACTGGGGCTGCGCATGCGCGGCAGCCATGGAGCAGCCCGTGATCAGCGCATCAAGACGATTCTGGAAGTGCTGCAACTCAGCCACCAGGCTCATCAAAGGCCATCGCAATTATCTGGAGGCCAGCGGCAACGTGTCGCATTGGCACGCGCCCTGCTCCGTGATCCCTTGGTGTATTTGCTGGATGAGCCCATGAGCAACCTCGATGCCCAGTTGCGCGAAGAATTGCGGCCTGAACTGAAACGGTTGATGCTTGGCGGGTCACAACCGGTGGTGTACGTGACCCATGACCAACAAGAGGCCATGGCACTTGCCGACCGAATCGCCGTGATGCGCCATGGACGCATTGAACAAATCGGCACACCGCGGGAGTTGTATCACCACCCCGCCACCAGCTTTGTGGCCCAATTCATCGGGCGTCCACAGATGAACATGCTCAACGCTGACAACGGACGAACGTTGGGCATCCGTCCAGAGGATCTACGCCTTGATCCCAATGGCATGCAATGCCAAGTCGAAAGCCGTGAATGGCATGGAGCGAGTCAACTCGTCTTGCTTCGTTGCGAACGCGGGCAACTCCGTTTGGTTTGTGCTGGCGACCAACACATTGGGGAGAATCCGCACGTGAGTTGGCTCAAAACGTCTGAGCATTTTTTCGATGGTCAAACCGGCAAACGTATTGATAACCAATCATTTCGATTCGATTAAATCCAACGTTTGAGAAGTTCAGCATGCGCTGAAGCGTCGGCTTGAATCCGTTCGATCACCCCCCAATCAGCTTTCTGATCAGCTTGAGCCATCCACTGAGCGGCCAGATCCTCAAACCTGGGTAAGTGATCAAGCTGAACACAGGGCACCTGGGCCATCGCAGCAGCAGCATCCACTTTTGGGTCGTAGCTCAACGCTGCCATCGGACACCCGGCAAGTCTGGCCAAAATCAACGCATGAAGACGCATCGGCAACACCAACCGAGCTGTTCTGACGAGGTCAAAAACATGATCCAAGGAGCGTGGTGTGACCGTTGTGCTCCGAGCTAAAAGGGTTTTAGGCAATAGCTTTTGGTCAACAAGAGTGTTAAGTAGGGGGCCATCTTGATGTTGATGAAAGGCCATCCAACACACAGACACATCAAGGCTTGTTGCCACTGAATCCAAGGCTCGGAGAAGAATTTTCCAGCGAGGGGCATCCAACAGATCCGTTGGTCGCCAACTCAGAACGATGCTCCCCCCTCCAGCCCAGGGCTGACTTGGCATTTGCCACACCGGGTCGGCAGCCATGCACATCGGTAAGTTCGGCGCCCAGGATTGAGCCAGCCGAAGCGAGGCTTGATCCCTCCAACTTGCAGCAGTACAAAACGGCAGAGCCAAACGCACAAGCCATCGACTCGTGGATCGGCGTAATGGGCCGAGGCCTTGCCCCCAAAGCACAACACGACGACGACGCAACCGCGCGAGTGTGATTAAAAGCAAGTAATAAATCAGGCTACGAAAACTCGTGCTGTCTTGAAGAAGACTGCCGCCCCCAAGGATCAGCACATCCGCTTGCAAAACAGCCATCAAACTGAAGCGAAGCGAACGACGATTCACGATGCGGGCGTGTGGTGCCATTCCCTGCACCTCCACCTGATCATGGGCCGTAATGATCAGTGGGCTTGAAACTGGTAAAGCCTGCAGAAGAACCTGAAGTAGGGCGTCATCGCCCAGGTTGTGTTCGCCGTAATACCCACAAAGCAACAACGAGGCCGGTTCGGATCGGGGCATCGGCGTCTTCCCGAACGTTTCGTCCATTATCCGTCGATTCGGATTTCTACACTGCGCCTATGCACTCTTTGTCTCTCGGTACCTGGTGGATCCACGTCGCCTCAGTGATCGAATGGTCTCTAGCCATTGTTTTGATGCAGCGTCGTGGCTTGAACGGAATGGCACTGGCCATGCTTCCAGCCCTCGTGAGCGCCATGGCTGCCTGTACCTGGCATTTATTCGATAACGCTGAATCGTTGAGGGGCCTGGTCACCTTGCAGGCTTGGTTCACGTTGATCGGAAATTGCACGCTGGCCTTTGCAGCCTGGAAACTTTTACCCACCAAAACGGCTTAAACCATGGAGTTCGATCCAGCTCCGCTGTTCGCGTTGTCTCTGATCCCTTATCTCTGCTTTCTGTATTGGCTCCGCAAAAGCGAAGCGCTGCCAGTTTTGGCACAACGGGGATTTCAACTCACCCTGCTGTTTGTCGGAGTCACAATCGTGGCCGCGATTATTGCGCTGCGTTGTTGTGATGCAGAACTGGTGGATATCGATGTGTTGCACGGCGGAGCGGAGGCCTTTCTCACTCTCGCCAACACGGTTTTAGTACTCGGTCTCGTCCTAGACCGTCAAAAAAGGGTGAATAACTCTTAAGAGTCGTGAGTCTGGAGTCGTTCTGCTCAGATGATGGGATATCGAACATTGGCCCGAATGTTGCTGACCCACCTCTTCGCGATCACCCCTGCCACCCTCACCTGGTCTCCGAAAGTTGCTCTGGTGATGATCGTGTGCAACGTAATTGCCATCGGCATTGGTAAAGCCACGATTAAGTACCCCAACGTTGGTGCTCAACTACCAAATGCCTCATTCTTTGGCGGCATGAGCCATGCAGCCCTTCTTGGCACAACAAGCCTTGGCCACATCATTGGTATTGGTGCGATCCAGGGCTTAGCCGCTCGAGGCGTGCTCTGAAGATCACTTTTGGGTGATTCATCGAGGGGCATTACGTTCTCTTGAGATTCAGATCAAATAGCGCAAGAGTCGAAGTCCATACCGTTCAAAGCGGTATTGGAACAAGAGATTGGATAAGTCTCGAGCCGATGAGGTTCGGGACAATCCATGAATGATGCGTTCAACCCTTCGATCAGCCGAAGACGAGTCCAATCCCCACCAGGTGCGTCGTGCCAATTTTCCGGCAACGCGCCAGCGCCAACCAAACCAACGATGAAGCGCCTGTTCGTAGGTTTGACGTATGGCATCGGCTTGATCAACACTCTCGGAATTCAGCAGTGTTTCAGCGAGCAGATCAGCACTGTCGATCGCATGACGAATACCCTCACCTCCGAGGAGGTTGGCCGTACTCGCAGCATCCCCGACTGCCAATAACGCGCCCGATCCAAGCGACTCTTGTCTGGCTATGGAGCTAGACACCACGCCGCCATGGCGATCCAGTACGGCACATCCTTCAAGTTTGCAGTTGCGAAGCAACGCCTGAAGTCGAGCCAAAAGATCGCTCTTCGACCCATTGCCGTGCTGTGGCGGAAGACAACAAACCCCCACCTTGAGGCGATTGTGCTCCATCGGAAAAACCCATCCATATCCATGGGGAATCCAGCGAGTCCCGAGGAAAAAACTGATGCGGTCGAGCCATCGGGCCGAAACGCGATCGTCCGCCTGTAAGAGCCACTCCACACCGACGCCCTCCAGCAAAGGATCGGCCGTCGATGGCTGTGGAACAGAGGCTTGTCGCAACAAACATCGTGAAGAGCCTGTGGCGTCAATGACCCATTTCACATGTCTGTGTTCACGACGGCCATCGACGTGTTGAAGAAGAACATGGGCACCATCACTGTGGAGCGACTCGATCCGAACAGTGCAGCCCGTTACAACTTCTGCCCCGGCAGCGTGAGCACGGGACCACATGGCCGAACGCAATCGACCAAAGTCCAACACCACCCCAAGAGGATTGGCATCCCACCACTGATGCTCATGTCCGCTCGGATCCAGTAATTGCCAGCCTGACCAGGTCGCAGACCACGCGGACTGGGGAATATTGAGCCGTAAAGCCTCACAACGAGACAATGCGGCACTCGAAAAAGAATTCCGATGCGAGTCAGTGAGGCGCTCGACGAGGATCACCTCACGCCCTGCTTCAGCTAGAGCGGTGGCCAGACGCGCTCCGGCTGGGCCGGCTCCTGCAACTAAAAAGGTCATCCCAAAACGGGAAAGCGATCAAGCTTGAACAGCTTGGAACGAGGACGATGTCGGCAGATCACCAGAGCCCAAACCAAAGCGCTGCTGAATTTTTAAACACATCTGCTTAGGCGTCAGACCCAAAGCCTCTTTGCTTTGCTGCGGAGTGGCATGGTCCACCAGTTGATCAGGAATACCGATCCTTAAAACAGGAACATTGATGTCGTGATCATTGAGGGACTCCAAGACGGCTGCACCAAACCCACCAGACAATGTGCCTTCTTCCATGGTGACGACACGAGAAACCCGACGGGCCAAAGGATGAATAAGGGCCTGATCAAGAGGTCTTACGAAACGCGCATTGATCACGGAGGCGGATAGACCAGCGGCCTCTAGGAGCGCTGCCGTTTCCATGGCTGGGGCCACCATGGAGCCATAGGCAACGATCACCAAATCATTACCGTCCCGCAGTAATTCCCCTCGGCCAATCGAAAGGGCTTCCCAACCTTCTTCCATCAAAAGGACCCCCTCTCCAGACCCACGGGGAATCCGCAGAGCGGTCGGTCCGTCGTGTTGGAGACAGGTGACCATCATCTGCTGCAACTCAGCCTCATCCTTCGGCGCCATCACGGTGAAGTTGGGAACAGCCCGCAGGTAGCTGATGTCGTACTGACCCTGATGCGTTGGGCCATCAGCACCAACAATGCCGGCACGATCGAGAACGAACGTGACCGGAAGCTTCTGAATTCCGACGTCATGAATGAGCTGGTCGAAAGCCCGCTGAAGGAAGGTGCTGTAAATCGCCACAACGGGGCGTAAACCTTCACAGGCCATGCCTGCGGCAAGCGTTACCGCATGCTGCTCAGCAATTCCGACATCAAAATACTGACCCGGAACAGCTTTTTGGAGTAGGTCGAGTCCAGTGCCGGTTGCCATCGCTGCGGTGATACCAACAACGCGACTGTTTTGCTCACAAAGCTTGACCAAGGTTTGGCCAAACACCTTGCTGTAACTCGGAGGCTTTGGTTTTGTTGATGGAATGGCCTTACCGGTGCTCAAGTTGAATGCCGACTGGGCGTGATAACCAACTTGATCAGCCTCGGCATAGGGATAACCCTTGCCTTTCTTGGTGACGACATGAACCAAAACAGGTCCACCATCACGGTGGGCCGCTTGGAACGTGCGGGTCATCTCGGCGATGTCGTGACCATCGATCGGCCCCATATAGGTGAAGCCGAGCTCCTCAAAAACGGCACCCACTTTGGGGACCGCCAAGCGACGCATGCTGCCTTTTAAGCGGTTCAGTTCGGCAGGAAGCTCACCTCCCATAAACGGCAGATGACGAACACTTTCTTCGACGCTTCCAGAAATGAACTGCATCGGAGGGCTCAGTCGAGCCCGGTTAAGCACGCTCGAAAGAGCACCAACCGGCGGTGAAATCGACATGTCGTTGTCGTTCAACACCACCAGGAAAGGGGTGTTTGGCAGGTGCCCAGCGTGGTTAATCGCTTCAAGGGCCATGCCCCCCGTTAGGGCTCCATCTCCAATAACCGCAACACACTTGAAATCCTCTCCGCGATTATCGCGGCCCAAAGCCATTCCAAGGGCTGCTGAAATCGACGTGCTGGCATGACCGGCACCGAAGTGATCGAATCGGCTTTCGGATCGCTTCAAATATCCAGCAACACCATGTTGCTGACGCAGCGAATCGAACGAATTGAAGCGACCAGTGATCAACTTGTGGGGATAGGCCTGGTGACCAACGTCCCAACACACTTTGTCCCGATCCAGATCGAGCGTTTGATACAGAGCAAGGGTGAGTTCAACGACACCGAGCCCTGGCCCAAGGTGTCCACCACTGGTCGAAACAACGCCCAGATGGCGTTCCCTGATCTGACGGGCAACGTCTTCGAGTTCAGCAAGACTGAGGCCGTGCAACTCGTTCGGATGCTTGAGATCTCCGAGATGCATGCACAACCCGCTCCTTGTTGTTCAATCTACGGCTTCCTTCCCTTTGAAAGAGGCCCCCGGGGGTTGAAAGAATGGAGAGATGACCGATTACCTGCAGAAGATCCTCCGAGCGCGCGTCTACGACGTCGCCCGAGAAACCCCTCTCGATCCAGCTCCCAACCTCAGCCAAAGGCTGAACAATCAAATTTGGTTGAAACGAGAAGACCTACAGCCGGTGTTCTCGTTCAAGCTTCGAGGCGCCTACAACCGGATGGTGCAGCTCCCTCTTGAGGAACTTCAACGCGGTGTCATCGCCTCAAGTGCTGGCAACCACGCCCAAGGAGTGGCTCTAAGCGCGCGCCGTTTGGGTTGCAGGGCGGTGATTGTGATGCCCAGTACGACACCCGACGTCAAAGTCCGCGCCGTGCGTGCCTTGGGTGGCGAAGTGGTCTTACACGGCGAGACCTACGACGAATGCTCGGCAGAAGCCCAAAAGCGTTGTGAAGCAGAGGGCTTGACCTACATCCACCCCTTCGACGACCCGGAAGTCATCGCTGGTCAAGGCACCATTGGGATGGAAATCATGCGGCAAAGCCAAGAGCCGCCGGATGCGATTTATGTCGCCGTTGGGGGAGGGGGATTGATCGCAGGGATTTCGGCCTACGTGAAGACGCTTTGGCCGGAAACAGAAGTGATCGGAGTCGAACCCATCGATGCTGATGCGATGACCCAATCACTGCGATGCGGACATCGCGTCGAGTTGGACAAGGTGGGTTTGTTTGCCGATGGCGTCGCTGTTCGAAAGGTTGGCAAGCACACCTTTGACATTGCTCGTCGTCATGTGGATCGCATGGTGACGGTGGACACCGATGCCATCTGTGCCGCCATCAAAGACGTGTTTGAGGACACACGTTCAATCCTTGAACCAGCTGGAGCCTTAGCGATCGCCGGCTTGAAACAGGACGTGGCCAATCAAAACTTTGAGGGGAAACGTCTTGTCGGGGTGGCCTGCGGGGCGAACATGAATTTCGAACGATTGCGCTTCATCGCTGAGCGGGCTGAGCTCGGCGAGGAGCGCGAAGCGATGTTCGCCGTGGAAATCCCTGAAACGACAGGAAGTCTTCGTGATTTGTGTCGTTGCTTGCACGATCGCAGCCTCACCGAATTCAGCTACCGAATGACGGAGGGAGATCGTGCCCAAATTTTCATTGGGGTCCAGGTCAACGATGAACAAGACCGATTAGCCCTCGTCGGACATCTGTCCAACAACGGCTTTCCCTGCCTTGATCTGAGCGACAACGAATTTGCGAAAGTTCATTTGAGGCACATGGTGGGTGGACGCCTGCCGAGCTCAGCTCGAGAGGCCTGTGCGGGGGATTGCAGCGAATTGCTCTATCGCTTTGAGTTTCCCGAACGACCAGGTGCCCTGATGAATTTCGTGACTGCGCTGCATCCCAGTTGGAGCATCAGCATTTTTCACTATCGAAATCATGGTGCGGACGTCGGCCGAATCGTTGTGGGCGTTTTGATTCCTAAGACTGAAATGGAAGGTTGGAACAGCTTTCTCAATGCGTTGGGTTACGCCTTTTGGGAAGAAACTAAGAACCCTGCCTACAGCCTGTTCCTGTGAGGAACTAGGCGGTACCTTGAGCGAACTAAGGGGTAGTGCTTGAAATGTCGTCCCCGTCCCTAACCATCCGTTTGGAGGCGATTCTTTATCTCAAGGGTCGTCCCGTCAGTGTGAGCGAATTGGCTGAGCTATCCGAGGTTGATCGAAAAGAGGTTGAAGAGGCTCTCGTTGCACTAACGACGTCGTATGCCCAACGGGAGTCTGCCCTTGAAATCGTGAACCAAAATGGTCGTTTTGGTCTGCAGTTGCGTTCAGGACTCGGCGATTTGGTGAAGGACCTTTTGCCTGTCAATCTTTCAACCGCAACGCTTCGGACTCTTGCCACGATCGCGTTAAAAAAGCGAATTCTTCAATCAGATCTTGTGGAATTGAGAGGGTCTGGGGCCTACGACCACATCAAGGAGCTGCTCGCACAAGAATTCATCGAACGGCGTCGACAAAATGATGGAAGGTCGTATTGGATCACGCTCACTGAAAAATTTCACCGCACCTTCTCAGTACTTCCTGACTTAGGTGCAACCGATCTGGCAGAGGCTGCATAAAGTTGTTGTAGATCAGGTCACGTCATGGAAACGCTCCCCGTCTCGTTGCTGCAGGTGCTAGCGCAGACCCTGCAGATTTATTCCCTCGTACTGATCGTCAGGGTTCTTCTGAGCTGGTTCCCAAATTTGGACTGGAGCAACCCTGTATTAAGCAGCGTTAGCGCCATTACCGATCCATACCTCAATGCATTCCGAGGACTGATTCCCCCTTTGGGTGGGATTGATCTCTCAGCCCTGTTGGCATTTCTCGCCCTAAATCTGCTTCAAAGCTTGGTGAACCAATCGATCAGCGCATTTTTTATGTCGGGCAGCAGCTGGTAGTGGGGGTTCGGTTCAATTAACCGCCACTTGGCGTTCAAGGGGGAGGAGATCATCTTCGTCATCGGCGACTCGGGTTCTCACAGGAGCTGAAAATCCTCGGGCTTTTGCATTTTTGACAACAAATGGGCCTGGGGTTCCTGCAGGAACAGTGAGTCTCACAGCGAATGGCTGAATTCCAGGCTGCACATCGCCAATGGACCCAACCCGTGTTCTGTTTTGGAGAACGGGTTCACCACTGGCATCCAGGATGCGTGCGTAGACGTCTGTATCAATAATTGGCTTACGCCCTGGGTTTTCCACCTCTCCACGCAGCACGTAGCAAGTTGCACCCATTGGACGCTTGAAGTCGGGTTGGCCTCCCTCCTCTTCATTACACGTGTCGAGGCGAACTCCGGTGAGCTGAAGTTCAGCCGCCATCGCTGGCATCGCCAACGTGAAAACACAAGCAAGAACAAGCAAGTAGCGGATCGATCGGCGCAGCATCAAATTCAGATCAGCGTTGGTCGCCACTGCCAGAAATGCGGCCTCGGGCCGCTCGACTGGACAATTTGGCGAGATTCGCTGCAGCAACATCCTCAAGCTCATAGCCCAGTTCCATGGAAAGTTGCGCGATGTACCAAAGCACGTCACCCAGTTCGAGTTTGATCGCCTCACGGGCTGATTCGTCAAACACTCCGTTTCGGTCTCTCAAGACCTTCTTCACTTTGTCCGCCACTTCTCCAGCTTCCCCAGTCAGACCAAGGGTTGGGTAGATGGGATTTCGGCCCACATCGGGATAGCTAGCCGTTTTACGAGCAGCAGCTTGATATGTGTTCAGATCCATAAAGATGATGTCGAATCGCCCCGGATGGTAGTTTCCGCAAGGATTTCCAGCCTCGATATGGGTCAGTTCGACTTAAACCGACGGACCAAAATCGTTGCCACGATCGGGCCTGCTACAGAGAGCCCTGAGCAGATCAAAGAGCTTGTCAGGGCTGGGGCCACAACGTTTCGTCTGAACTTTTCCCACGGCGATCACAGCGATCACGCCGAGCGAATTAAAACTATTCGCCAAGTCTCTGAAGAGCTAGGCCAAACCATCGGGATCCTCCAGGATCTCCAGGGTCCAAAGATCAGATTGGGTCGATTTGCCGATGGGCCCATCACCCTCGCGAATGGCGATCCTTTTTCGCTGACCTCAAGGCCTGTGAGTTGCGGGCAGAGCATCGCAACAGTGACTTACGAGAAGTTGGCGGATGAAGTCACAGCCGGAAGCCGCATTCTTTTGGATGACGGACGGGTTGAGATGAAAGTCGAGAGCGTCGATCAAGGGCAACAAACGCTGCACTGCAGCGTCACGGTGGGGGGAGTTCTCTCCAACAACAAGGGAGTCAATTTCCCGGATGTTCAGTTGTCCGTTCGTGCTCTTACCGATAAAGACAAAGAAGATCTCGCCTTTGGCTTGAGCCAAGGGGTGGACTGGGTAGCCCTGAGTTTCGTCCGGAACCCATCCGACATGGAGGAAATACGTGGTCTCATTCGCCAACACGGCTACGAAACCCCGGTCGTTGCCAAGATTGAAAAATTTGAAGCCATCGATCAGATCGATGCAATTTTGCCCCTATGTGATGGCGTGATGGTGGCCCGAGGTGATCTCGGCGTTGAGATGCCCGCAGAAGAAGTTCCCCTTCTGCAAAAAGAACTGATTCGAAAATCCAACAGTCTTGGGATTCCGATCATCACAGCAACTCAAATGCTTGATTCCATGGCATCAAGTCCCCGACCTACGCGGGCGGAGGTGAGCGATGTTGCGAACGCGATTCTGGATGGAACAGATGCCGTCATGCTCTCCAACGAAACCGCGGTTGGCGACTTCCCTGTGGAAGCAGTGCAGACCATGGCCACCATTGCGCGGAGAATCGAAAAGGATTACCCAGAGCGGTCGATTGACAGCAACCTCCAGTGCACGATCCCCAATGCCTTAAGCGGAGCCGTTAGCACCATTGCAAGCCAGCTCAACGCCGCTGCCATCATTCCACTCACTAAAACTGGAGCGACGGCCCACAACGTGAGCAAATTCAGGCCAGCGGCGCCGATTCTCGCCGTCACCCCTGATCGATCCGTAGCTTGCAGACTGCAACTCGTTTGGGGGGTGACACCACTGGTCATCCATGAAGAAAACGACACCACGGCCACGTTTATTTCGGCCATGCGAAAGGCCAAAGAGCTCAGCCTTCTAAAAGAGGGGGATCTTGTGGTCCAAACAGCCGGAACCCATTCCGGTGTCTCGGGCTCCACGGATCTCGTGAAGGTTGGAATTGTGACCTCAGCGGACGACTGCAGCTTTTTTTAGAGTCCAATTGCCATGGTCCGTCGGATGAAGCCAACTGAAACCGTTCGGATGGCGTTAGAGACGCTGCGGAGCAATCGCCTCCGCAGTTTGCTCACGATGGTGGGCATCGTGATCGGAAACGCCTCCGTGATCACCTTGGTTGGCGTTGGTCGAGGTGCTCAAGGCCTCGCCGAAGAACAGCTCAGCAACCTTGGGGCCAACGTTTTATTCGTCGTTCCAGGGAACAACGACACGCGACGACGCGGGGTTGCATTTCCAAAAACCTTGGTTCTCGAAGACGCGACAGCCATTGCAGAGCAAGTGCCAAGTGTGAAACGCGTGGCTCCGCAAATCACGAGCAGTCAAGTGGTTCAGGCCGGAGCCCGCAGTGCTACCAGCTCGATCTCAGGGGTCACTGCTGATTTTGTGCCTGTTCGTAGTTTCGAAATCGCAAGCGGTCGGTTTGTCAACAACCAAGATGAACAAGCGGCTCGAGCCGTGGTGGCCCTTGGTCCAGACCTACGGACGAAACTCTTTCCCACGGGCGACGCCATCGGCCAACAAGTGCGGATTGGTAGCCAGGCGTTTGAAGTGATCGGAGTGATGGCACCCAAAGGTGCTGTGTTCGGAAGCAACCAAGACGAAAACGCCTACATCCCCTTGAGCACCATGGTGAACCGTCTCACCGGCCGTGATCCGACGTACGGCATCAGCCTCAGCTTCATCAGCGTTGAGGCCAAAAACGACAACAGCACAGGGGCTGCCAAATTTCAGATCACAAATCTCTTGCGTCAACGTCATCGAATCCTTCGAGACGACGACTTTGCTGTTCGCTCTCAAAAAGATGCCCTAACGATCGTTGGAACGATTACGGGTGGTCTGACCTTGATGCTCGCTTCAATCGGAGGGATTTCCCTTCTCGTGGGCGGCATCGGAATCATGAACATCATGTTGGTGTCGGTAAGCGAACGCACCGAGGAAATCGGCTTACGCAAAGCACTTGGAGCTCGGAGTAGCGATGTTCTCCAACAATTTTTGGTGGAGTCGTTGGTGCTTTCAAGTTTGGGTGGAGTGATCGGTACAGCCGTTGGACTTGGTGCGGTGGGTTTAGTAGCAGCTGTCACCCCGCTCCCCGCGAGTATCGGCACAGCAATGGTTTTGATCACAGTTGGCCTATCGGGATCGATCGGTTTGTTCTTCGGCGTTGTTCCAGCACGACGGGCTGCTCGCCTCGATCCGATCGTTGCGCTGAGAAGCCTTTAAAGACACCCTCGGGGATCTAAGGATTCCCTTTACACTTAGCCATTCTTAAACAGGCTCATGAATCAGCGCTGGCGCCTCCTTGCCCTATGGCTGTTGCCAATAGGCGTTGTGCTGCTGATCGGATGGCAGGTCGTTAGCAACGGCGGGATCAATGGTCTGAGCCAAAACAACGGTGGCGGCAATAGCCCCACGGTGGCTCCCCGCAACGCCGCCGTTGCCCGGATGAGCTACGGCCGCTTCCTGGATTACGTGGAAGCTGGACGCATTACAGCAGTTGATATTTACGACGGTGGTCGCAATGCAGTTGTCGAAGCTGTCGATCCCGATTTGGATAATCGCGTTCAACGCCTCCGCGTTGACCTGCCAGGTTTGGCGCCTGAACTGATCAACACCTTGAAGGAAGAAGGGATCAGTTTCGATGTGCATCCGCCAAGGAGCACTCCTCCAGCCCTCGGCCTTTTGGGCAACCTGTTGTTCCCTCTGCTCTTGATTGGAGCGCTGATCTTCTTGGCTCGGCGCAATAGCAACATGCCCGGTGGCCCTGGACAGGCCATGCAGTTCGGCAAGAGCAAGGCCAAATTCATGATGGAGGCCGAAACTGGTGTGATGTTTGACGATGTGGCGGGTGTCACAGAAGCCAAGCAAGAGCTGGAAGAGGTCGTCACGTTCCTGAAGCAGCCTGAACGCTTCACATCCGTCGGAGCTCAAATCCCTCGGGGACTCCTACTTGTCGGACCTCCAGGTACTGGCAAAACGTTGTTAGCCAAAGCCATTGCCGGAGAAGCTGGAGTTCCGTTCTTTGCCCTTTCGGGTTCTGAGTTTGTTGAAATGTTTGTTGGCGTTGGTGCCAGCCGTGTGCGCGATCTGTTCAAAAAGGCAAAAGAAAACAGTCCTTGCTTGATCTTTATTGACGAGATTGATGCCGTTGGTCGTCAACGCGGCGCTGGCGTCGGCGGTGGCAACGACGAGAGAGAACAAACTCTCAACCAACTCCTCACAGAGATGGATGGTTTCGAAGGAAATAATGGAATCATCATTATCGCGGCAACAAACCGTCCTGATGTTCTTGATTCGGCGTTATTGCGTCCAGGTCGATTTGATCGTCAAGTCACTGTTGATGCACCAGATATCAAAGGTCGCCTTGCCATTCTTGCTGTCCACTCTAAAAATAAGAAACTCGATGGTGAACTTTCACTTGAAAGTATCGCTCGACGTACTCCCGGTTTCACTGGCGCTGATTTAGCCAACTTGATGAACGAAGCGGCAATCCTCACCGCACGTCGCCGCAAAGAGGCGATCGGCTTGGGTGAAATTGATGATGCTGTCGATCGAATCATCGCCGGTATGGAAGGTCGTCCTCTGACCGATGGACGCAGCAAGCGGCTGATCGCTTATCACGAAGTGGGGCATGCACTTATCGGAACGCTGGTCAAAGCCCATGACCCTGTCCAAAAAGTCACCCTTGTGCCCCGCGGCCAAGCCCAAGGCCTGACCTGGTTCTCTCCGGACGAAGAGCAAACACTGGTTACCCGCGCCCAGCTCAAAGCGCGCATCATGGGTGCTCTTGGAGGTCGTGCTGCCGAAGACGTGGTATTCGGTTCTCAGGAAATCACCACCGGTGCCGGTAGCGACATCCAGCTAGTCGCCTCGATGGCCCGCAATATGGTTACGCGGCTTGGCATGAGTGATCTCGGCCCTGTCGCCCTCGAGGGTGGTAGTCAAGAGGTCTTCCTCGGCAGAGATTTAATGTCCCGCAGTGAAATTTCCGAGTCGATATCCCAACAAGTGGACATACAGGTTCGCGGCATGGTTAAACGCTGTTACGAAGAAACTGTTGCTCTCGTTGCTGCCAATCGTGAAGCGATGGATCGGTTGGTTGAAATTCTGATTGAGAAAGAAACCATGGATGGTGAAGAATTCATATCCATCGTTGCTGAATTCACTGCAGTTCCTGAAAAAGACCGCACAGTTCCCATTCTCAATTAGATCCCTATAAATCCCTCCATACCAACCAATATCTCAATCATTTTCATAATGGTTGGGATATTTTTTTGACCATTTCAATAATTAGACCATTCGATCGTTGCAGCCAAAACAGTCAAGCCTGCGGCCGACGATCAAACGTAAAAGAACAATCTGGCATAGCCACCAAGCAAAGTTGAATCAAATTAAGCTGAAGCCAATCTTGATCAACAAAGCAACTACTGATTAGGAAACATTCAGCAAACACCATTGCCCCAGCCAAACCAACGATAAAAAACCCAACCATGCAGATGATTGGGTCAGTATGTTCAAAAGAATTCAGCCACTCAAGTATTGAAATCGCTTTAAATTTCTATCGACTTGATTGTATTTTTCCTGCGTCGACAACGTTCTGAGCAGTACACAACGTCATCCCAGCATTTTTGCCATGCCTTTCGCCATTCGAATGGGCGCTGACAAACGGGGCAAATTTTAGAAGGACGTTGAGCCTTACTCAAGCCACCGGTTTCACAGGGCGCTTATCAATCACAGAATCAATCAATCCATAATCGACAGCCTCAGTTGGAGACATAAAGAAGTCACGATCTGTGTCTTGCTGAATGCGATCGAGAGGCTGTCCTGTGCGGTCGGACAATTCTGTATTCAGACGATCCTTGAGGTAAAGGATTTCGTCAGCCTGAATCCGGATATCACTGGCTTGCCCCCTTGCCCCGCCGAGCGGCTGGTGGATCATGATCCGTGAGTGCTGGAGGCTACTGCGCTTTCCTTTTGTACCCGCACAAAGTAGGAATGCACCCATACTTGCTGCAAGGCCAACACAAACTGTTTGCACATCAGGTTTGACGTGCTGCATGGTGTCAAAAATCCCCAAACCGTCGTAAACGGATCCGCCAGGAGAATTGATATACAGATAAATGTCTTTCTCTGGATCCTCTGCCTCGAGGAACAACATTTGCGCCACGATGCGATTCGCAGAATCGCTCGTGACGGCTTCGCCTAAGAAAATAATTCGCTCTCGAAGGAGACGCGAGTAAATATCAAAGGCCCTTTCCCCCCGGCCGGACTCCTCGATCACGATCGGGATCATTTATGCATTAGCGAACCCAATAATCCTAACGGGGACGGCTTCGACGCTAGGGTTTCGCCATTCATTCGGGGAGCCACCGTTGGGCGAACGTCAGACCATCGCAGACAGCAAGCGGGCGTTTCACCAGGCCTTCCCACATGTCATCTCACCGCTCTATCGGCGACTTGCTGATGAATTGCTTGTGGAGCTGCACCTTCTCAGCCATCAGAGCAGTTTTGAACCCACCCCTCTCTTCGCTGTGGGCTTGTGCACGGTTTTCGACACCTTCTCCCAGGGATATCGACCTGAACAGCACACCAGCGGTCTTCTTGCCGCTCTCTGCAGCAGTAACGGGTACGACGCAGACACTTTTAGGAATGAATCCAAAACGTGCATCGAAGCGGCCAAGTCCAAATCCATCGACGCAATGGAGTCCCACCTAGCTGGGCACAAACTTGGTGAGGGGAGCCACTATTCCAGGTTGATGGCGATTGGTGTGTTCCGACTTTTTGAGGAAGCCAAGGGTGATGCTGAACAACCTGATGAGGCTGAACTAAGAAAGCGTTGCAAGGAGATGGCAACCGCCCTGAATTTCCCAGCAGAGAGGGTGGAAAAGGATCTAAGCCTTTTTGCCTCCAACAGTGAGCGCATGACCATGGCCGTGGAACTCGTCCAGGAAACCATTGCAGCGGAACGGCGGAAGAAAGAGCGCCGTCAGGCAGAGCAGGCTCAACGCAGCGAAAGCTGACCCTTCAGCCAATACCAAGTCTCTGCTTCGCCAGATCTGTTGCCCATCATCGGATTGAGCAGAATTTCACCCTGGCCCGCCTCTCTCACCAACGTGGGCCATGTGGACTTCAACCAACCCAAACCAGCCAATTGCTGGGCATCAAAACGAACACGTAAGCCTGAATCTGGCTTCAGTGTGACGGGTGGAAGAACCGAATCTGACGGTCCACCCAGGGACAGTCGCAGTGAGATCTGATTTGGCGTCGGCGACACCACGGACCAACTGCCCAGACTATTTTGTTGCGAGTCTTTCCAGATCAGGACTCTTGATTGATCTGTTGATTGATCCCTGTTCGTTCCAGCTTTCGATTGACTCAATTGAGGCCGTAAACCTCGCTGTTCAAGACTTGATGAAAGGGACGCCAACCCCTTGTTCAGACTCTCAGCTTGTCCTGCGGGGAACGCCAAACTGAGCTGGATCGATGCCTTAAAAGGGCCATCATTCCTGCTCCGAACCTGTAAATCCACTGGGGCTCCTAACCATTGAGCCTGAAATGTTGGAGTGAGGCCGTAGGTTTTTTCAATCTCATCCGCAATCAATCGGCGTTGAAGAAGTGATCCGAAGAGCGGCTTTGTTGAAGCGCCTTGCCAATGGACAGCAAGCCGATTGTTCGTCGGGGAGGAATCAACAAACCTCTTAAATGCTGATTCCGTCTCAGGGGAGCGCCTTACAGAGCGTGGTGCTGAAGACAGGGGTCTTGAGGAAACCGCTCCATCGAACATCAACATCCGACGATCATCCAACGTCAGGGTCAAGCAGCCATAGGAAGCGCTGTGGAATGCAAAGGCAAGCGGTCCTGCGATGGACGACAAACCTGAGGGATTCCATGCCACTGCTGTGGATTGACTGAGCCGGTCAATGCATTCGTTTTCAACGCTTGAAGGCTTGGAAGGCCTGGAAGGGAGTGAGGAGAAAAAGCTTTTTCGATGAAGTTCATCTGCGAACAGAAGTTCAACATCAGGGAACGACGATGAAACTCTCGAAGGCTCACTAGCTTCTGTCGAAGGAAGCACCAGCAAGGGCGCACCGTCCTGCAACCACACCATCCACCAACGCTGTCCATCGGATGAATGCCATCGCTGAGCGGCAGCACGAGAGCCGAGTCGTTTCAGCCAAACATCTGGGGGCGCCTGGGCGGAATCAACATCGAAGCTCTGAATCAGGCGCGATTGCCGTACAAAAAAAAGCAGGCTTCCTTGATTAGAAAACCTGGGCGCAAGCCAACGGCCTGAAATCAACAAGCTCGCCGCAGACCATCCAATCAAGAGGATGATCAGAGCAGCTGTAATCGGATGGTCCCGAAAACAACGGGGAACCGACGGGGTCAACGGCCAGGGCGAGAAGGGAGCTGTCTGCGACGACGATCTCGCCATTCAACGGTGGAGAGATAAATCACCGAGACACTGACGAAAACCAATAAAATTGTGGCTGCTATTGCTAGCGATTGACTCAACAACGGCGAATCTGAAAGCACAACGCGCTCAGAACTTCAGTGTGCCGTCACCGTTACGTCCCCACACGACCATCGCGATTGAGAAACTGAACATGGCGGCGAGAGATGCCCAGGCAACGGTGAATAACACTGATTACAGCTCTGTTTCGAAAATCTTACCTAGGTTTGCGTTTGCTCCAGCACCATTGAAAATTACTGTCATGACGAGCTCCAGCCCTTCTTCTTCGACGCTTCTGGAGCGGCAGAAAACTACCCAGCGCTATCCGGAGGCCAGGGTCATCGTTCTCGACGATGACGTCAACACTTACCAGCACGTCGTGGATTGTCTGCGAAAGATCATCCCCGGCATGGATGAAGACAAAGCCTGGGGCTTGGCCCGTCGCATTGATGGTCAAGGATCTGCCGAGGTGTGGCGTGGCCCGCTTGAGCAGGCTGAGCTCTATCACCAACAATTGCAATCGGAGGGACTCACCATGGCCCCCTTAGATCGCTGTTAGGTCACGCCGCAGACTTCCGGGTCGATTAGGCGAGTCTTAAATGATCCATGGTCTTGAACTGTTCGTTCCGTGCATCGAAGACGAAGCGAACCACGCGTCCAGGACAGAGCGCGAGGCCCCGAACCTCTGGACCGTGAACTTCGGCCGTGAGCAGTCGAGTCGTCGGGCCACAGGCCTTTATCAGAGGTCCATGCACAGCGATGTGAACAGCATCGACGGATTTCAGCATCACGACCGAAAACACCTCTCTTCGGCATAGCCATTCCCGCTAACTTTCACCAGTTATCGGGTTTTGATTCAGATTTGGGACGGGTCGTCATTACCCACAGCACCTATGTCGAGGGTTTAATCCCTTGGTTGAAATCGCTTGCGTGCGAAAAGGGCATCCAAACCATTACTCCGGCTGTGATTAATCGTGTTAGGGGGCGAAGCCCATCCCTTCAATTACGTGTATCCACAACAATTCGCGGCGGGTACAAATTGGTTGCCCGAAAAGGGAGCAGCGTCCAAGAAGTTTTCATCGTCACCGGAATGGAGCAATCACAACTTCAAAAGGCTCTTGAACGCCATCGCCCTTAGACGTTCAGCCCACCAGCAAGAACCTGAAAGAAAGGGGTGAACCACCATGCCGTGTGGCCGATTGTGGTCGACCTGGAGTTAACCAGAAGGGGAGTCAAAGTGGGGCTTCGTTTCCGGCTACAAGGCCGGTTTACGTCACCGTCACGACAGCCTCCCCAAGTCGAAAGAGAGTCAGATCAGAGCACTAGAAAAGGCCTTCACCAACACGGCAGTTCACTAAATAGTTTAGTCCTGATCTGTGGGGAACACGGGCCATATCTCTCGAACAACAGTCAACACGTCATTGGCTTGCCGTTGACGGTGGTCTGCATCACTGGCGTTCAACAGCACGGTGATATGGCCAAGTTTTCTGCCAGGGGTTTCCGGTGATTTTCCATACCAATGAAGATGGGCATTCGGGATTTCACGAAGCGCAGTCAACCGCTGGTCGAGGGGAGCTGCCTGGTTGGTATCCAAGCCAAGAAGATTCACCATCAATGCACCATCACTGCGCAGTTCTGGCGTTGGTACGGACAGCCCTGCTGCAATACACACCTGCTGATCAAACTGGCTGCTGGTGCAAGCTTCGATTGAAAAATGACCGGAGTTGTGGGTGCGAGGTGCAATCTCATTCACCTGCAAGCCAGCCGGTCCATAAAAGAATTCAAGGGCCAACACACCCACGTAATTCAATTTGGTGAGCAAGGACGCAGCAACGTTGTAAGCCAGTGCTTCGACAGCCTGATCGACCCCAGCTGGAGCCAAAACCCAGTCGCAAACTTGATCATGTTGATGCGTTTCCACGAGAGGAAAGCTCCGAAGACGACCCTTGGAATCTCGACTGACCACGAGGGCCAGCTCACGCTCGTAATGCACCCACGCTTCTAAAAGCCAATCCGAAATGTCCACCGATCGGAGCAACTGAGCCAGAGCATCAATGTTCTCCAAAACAATCGTTCCCTTCCCGTCATATCCACCACGGGCCGCCTTGGCCATGACAGGGAAATTCCATCCCGGAGGAAGCGATGGTTGCGCTGGAGAAATAAGGCTTAGGGGGCACCAAGGTGGACTTGGTATGGCCAAGTCGTCCAACAACTTTCGCTGAGACAGCTTGTCGACCAGTGGTGCGAGAGCCGCCAACGCAGGACGAAAGCGCACTCCCTGCTGTTCGAGAGGAATGAGCGCATCGATATTGACCCACTCATTTTCAAACGTGATGCCTTCACAACCCTCCACCAGCTCCCGGGTTCCTGCCACATCACGGGGATCAGCTTCCACAACCCGGGCCGCAGCTTGCGCAGCAGGATCACTCGCAGACGAGGTTTGGACTGCGATAGGGATCGACCGTGCTGCAGCGGCTTGCACCAGCATTCTCGCCAGCTGACCACCACCCACTACACCAATCATCGTGTCCGACGTGGACATCCCTGGCTCAGCACTGCTTGTTTGGCAGCTTGCCACTCCATTGGGCAAATGCACCCTTAGATGAGGGATCGGTCGCCTGCCAGCACCAACCGCACCAGCGTTAGCAACATCACCATGAAGAAAAGAGCCAAACCCAAGGTGCAGGCATAACTGATTTCCAATTCAGAAAAAGCCTGGTCGTAGACGTAATAAACGATGGTTCGAGTGGCATCAGCCGGCCCCCCCTGCGTCATCAGAAAAACTTCCTCAAAGACTTTCGTTGCAGCGATCGACGACACCACAGCGACGAGGGTGACGTAGGGACGCATTAGGGGAAGGGTGATGTCGAGGTGCTGCCGCCAACCCTCACTGCCATCGAGCTCAGCCGCTTCGTACAGCTCTTTTGGAATGCCTTGAAGACCTGCCAAAAAAATCACCATGTAGTAGCCCAGGCCTTTCCACAGGGTCACAAGCATCACGGCGGGAAGGGCCAGTTGGGGAACCGTTAAAAATCCAATTGGTGAGAACGTGTCTCCAAAAACAGCACCGAACCATCCGTTGATCAGACCGTTCTCGGCGTAGAGCCAACGAAAGGCAATCGCTGCCACAACAATCGACACCAGAACTGGGGTGTAAAAGGCTCCGCGCAACAACGTCTGCGCAGGCAGCTTCTGGTTGACCAACACAGCCAGGGCAAGCGCACCCAACACAATGGGCGGCACAACACCAATCAAATACAAAAAGGTGGTGAGCGTGACCTGTCGCGCCATCGGATCAGCCACAAGCCGTTGAAAATTGGCGAAGCCAATAAAACGAAGTGGTTCGCTCACGTCCAGTCCTGTGGCGGTGAAACTCATCACCAATGCCATTAGAGCTGGGATCAGAACCGACAAGCTGATTAACAGCAGTGCCGGCAACAAAAACGCCCATGCCGTCAGACTGTTGCGCACGAAGCTTGGGTCTCTGCTGCGAGAGTAGATGGGTTCCCCTGGTTGCATGACTACGTCGATTACCGCTCACCGCATCAACGTCGCCTTAGAGCGAAATCCTTACGACGTCGTGATCGGTGACGGAGTACTGGGAACTGTGGGCGAGGAACTCAGGCGTATCGGCGCTAAACCCGGCAGGAAAATCCTCGTCGTCAGCAATGCAGACGTAGCCGGTCCCTACGGCGAAGCGTGCCTCAACAGCTTGAAAGCGCAGGGATACAACGTTGAGATGCTCGTGATCGAGGCAGGAGAAGACCAAAAACATCTGCAGACCGTGTCGCAAATCCACGACGCAGCCTTCGCTTTCAAGTTGGAACGCAGCTCAATGATGCTGGCCCTCGGCGGTGGTGTTGTGGGAGACATGACCGGATTTGCAGCCGCCACCTGGTTGCGAGGTATCGGAGTGACCCAAGTACCCACAACCTTGTTGGCGATGGTGGATGCCTCCATCGGAGGGAAGACAGGGGTCAATCACCCTGGGGGCAAAAATCTGATCGGCGCTTTTCATCAGCCGAATCTGGTTTTAATCGATCCCAAAACCTTGGACACCCTTCCGATCCGAGAATTTCGGGCTGGGATGGCTGAAGTTATTAAGTATGGAATTCTCGGGGATCCCGACCTGTTCAACGAACTTGAAGCTTGCGATGACCCCAGCAACCCAGAGGGATTAGGCAGAGAGAAACTCGAATCAATCCTGCGACGGTCAGCAGCCTCAAAAGCTCGCATCGTGGCGGCCGACGAACGGGAAGGAGGGCTTCGCGCCGTGTTGAACTACGGCCACACCTTCGGCCATGTGGTCGAGGCGCTGTGTGGATATGGAACTTGGTTGCATGGCGAGGCTGTCGCTCTGGGCATGGTGGCTGTTGGGGAACTAGCGGTCCAACGGGGCAACTGGTCGCGCATCGATGCGGAACGTCAGAAACAGCTGATTGCCAAAGCAGGCTTACCCACAACCTGGCCCGAACTCAATCTTGAGGCTGTGTTGCAAACACTTCAAGGCGACAAAAAAGTCCGGGACGGTCAGCTTCGGTTTGTGATCCCGACAGGGATCGGTTCGGTCGAGATTCAAAACGACATCAGCCGCGACGAGATCACGCACTGTCTGGAGCACTTGGCAGCTTGAAGCTGGCTGGATTCACCCCCTTGCCAAACAACAACCAGCGAAAATCCCCGAGTCCGGATGGATCCACCAACCGCAGCATTGCCTCGCGACGTTGCAGGGCTTGAGGCAAGTCTCCTGGCGGAAGCGATTGCAAGCCATACAAACGTTCCGCGAGCCCGAGAGCGAGCAGAGCTTCGCCCTGCCTGAGTTGCCCCATACAGGTCCATCCCGCTTGAACGGCGGCATCTTCGACGGTTTCAATACAGATGTGTGCGGTCAAATCCTGCGAACCAGGCTTGTCGAGAGGAGAAAGACCTGCCCGTTGGGCCTGAACCGCCATCAACGTGCCATCGGAGCGACGAGCGGAGTAATAACGATGCATTTCTAAGGCGTAGTCCACCACCAGAAGCACACCTTGATCAAGGGCCTGACTCAGCTGCTTGAACCAACTCGATGAACCGCTATGCCATTCCGTCGTCCAGCCCGGATCAGCATCCGGCGGTGGCAAAACCAGTCCACAGCGTTTGCAGACCCGCTCAATCTCGGCCGCGAGCTGGGGCGGCAAGGGCCCCTTTGAAAACACCAGTGCACCATCGTCATCAAGCTCCACCAGTTGTTGCCACATCACTCCGTCGTCGTAGATGAGACGCTCGACCGGAAGTGCATCCAACAATTCATGGGCCAACACCAAGCCCCGCAGCGGCGCAGCCAAGAGCTCGTCTAGCGAACACCAACGCATCGGAATGTTGGTGTGGTGTTGCAAGCGTGCTTGTTGCCGTTGTTTCATCCCTGGATTGGCCTCCACAAGAACCAATTCGAGGCGGTGCAAGATTTGGGGTGATCGGTCCGTTAGGGCATCAACCAAATCAGCCAATAGATCGCCCTCTCCAGGACCGATCTCAATGAGTGAAAGCGTTGGTATATCCGCTGGAAATTGGTCAAGCCATCGCACCACTTGGGCTGCGAGTAGCCCAGCGAAATCAGAGCCAAGCGAGGGTGATGTTACAAAGTCTCCATCTCGGGCAACGCGGGCACGACCAGAGCCATAGAAGCCGTGATTGGGATCATTGAGTGCAAGATCCATGTACTGACGGAACGAGGTCACACCGCCGACCTGTTTCAGATGCGTTGCTAGCCATGACGGGCACGACGCAGACATCGATTCCATTGGAGAGAATGCCCGTCAATTCAGCAGGTCCATGGGAACACATCGCATTCGAATCCTGTGGGGCGCCCTTTTGGCCATGGTCATCGGCCTTTGGGGGGCAGCATCGCCTGCGCTGGCTTACGACAACCCCGAACTCCTGCCAGACCACCCCACCCCGGTGATCGATCTCGCAAGGGTTTTCAGCGAAACCCAACGAGAACGGTTGGAGGAATCACTGGGTGAAGTGGAAGAACGAACGGGCTGGAAGCTTCGGGTTTTAACGCAGTACGAACGCACACCAGGCTTAGCCATTCGCGAATTCTGGGGACTCGACGAACGCAGCCTGTTGGTGGTGGCAGACCCCCGAGGCGGAAACCTGCTCAACTTCAATGTTGGCGATGCTTACTTCGCCATGATGCCTAGGACCTATTGGGTCGAACTACAGACCCGATTTGGCAATCAGTACTACGTCAAAGACCACGGTGAAGACGGCGCCGTGTTGGATGCATTGGGTGCCGTTGAACTCTGCTTAGACCGAGGTGGCTGTCAGGTGGTGCCTGGTTTGCCGTTGGAACAGTGGCTATGGACCCTAACCACGTCGGTACTAGGAGGGCTGATTGCAGGTTTTGCCGCCTATCCGCGTAAGGAAGGTGAAACGGTCGCTTGGGCCTGGCTACTGCTGCTTTCACCGCTTTGGGGAATGTTGTTTGGCATCTTCGGCATTGCACCAGTGATCACACGCACCTCGGAATGGT
>ERZ802827.171-NODE-171-length-35214-cov-9.26628_pt1 | contig 35214 bp, 17 predicted proteins | sample MGYA00345652_ERZ802827 | MGnify/ENA primary metagenome ERZ802827 (study PRJEB30503, sample SAMEA104212372) | marine metagenome | biome: Westerlies Biome; feature: [SRF] surface water layer (ENVO:00010504) within the epipelagic zone...; material: water... | reverse complement strand
CTAACCAATACTGCATAACACGTTTAGAAAAATAACGGGTTGCTGCACTTTCATGATTTAAATCATAGCCCACGTTGTAGGGGTGTTTTGCAATGCTATTTGCATAGGGATTTTCACTGGTAGGAGCTCCATAATCCCCTTCGTTCCAAAGGCGAATGATGGGGCTTCGCCCAAATGCATGATTCAACACCACATCCAGTATGACCGCTATTCCTCTAGAGTGTGCCGCATCTACAAACGCCTTAAACGTGTTTTGTGTACCATAATATTTATCCAATGCAAGATGGAATGCCGGGTTGTATCCCCAGCTCAAATTTCCCTCAAATTCATTGACTGGCATAAGCTCAATGGCCGTTACTCCTAGCCGGTCTAGGTAATCCAAGGTATCTATCAAAGTCTGATAGCTATGATCTTCCAAAAAATCCCTAAGAAGAAGCTCATAAATGATCAAATCTTTGGTTTCTGGTCGCTCATAATTCGTGGAGTTCCAGTTGTATTGCTCAGCACCCGGCTGCAATACTCCCACTGAAAAACTGGTTTTTCCATAGGGATAGGCTGGGATATCTGGGTATACATTGGATGGAATGTATGGGTCATCATCAGGATGAAGAGTGAGCTCACTGTAGGGATCTGCAATTCGAAGCCCCCCATCGACAAGATACTGAAATGCATATTCTTGCCCTGGAGTTAAGCCATCGATTTCTAGCCAAAACCAGGTACTATCCGTCCCATGTGATTCTTTATGCATGAGATAATCAGCGGTAGGTGTCCAATCGTTAAAGTCTCCTAATACATAGATAAAATCTTTATAAGGGGCGAATAGGGATACAAGAACGGAGCTGTCGGAAAGGTATTGAATGCCATCCTGGGTTTGAGCTGGCCGAGGTGTAGAACTAAGCTCATCTGGACGCACAACCACCATTGTGGTGGTGGTATCGCTTAAGCCTTGCCCATTGTCTGCGATTAACGAAAAAACAACCTGTTCCTGATTATCGCTGGGCTTAAATACATAAGCAATCGTATCATTAGATGTCTGTTCAATCAATTGATCATCTTCAAACAAACGTAACTGTAAGTTTCCAGTGGTAGCACTACCAAGCCCCATTATTTGCAAAGAATCCGACTGCTTTATCAGACTCAGTTCATTGGCTGGTTGTACAAATCGAGCTTCTACCCCACCAGTGCTCAATTCTATGAATATATCACTGTCTCCTTCATCCCGACCAACCGCTACTGGGGGTCCAGAGAGAGTTCTAGTGCCCTTAAACAACATTGCGATTTCAAGTACGTCTTCACTGGTTCCTGTAATCCCAAAAAAGGACCTAATATCTGGAGAAAATGTAAATTTCCATCGATTTTCCCCCACCTGCTCAGCCTCAAGATTACTGGGATAAGACTCCCACCCTGCGGGTACATATTTCCAATCACTACCACTACTACTCTGCGAGGTGATAACTCCAGTGTGAAGAAAAACCCTCCCTGTATAACCCTCTAAGGCCCCGTTTCCTTGGGTAGCATCGAAATAGACGGTTACTGAGTCGTATTGAGTTGCAAAGCTGGGTTCAAAACTTACAACCTGCGCCTTTAAGGATAATGACAGAATGTTAAATAGAAAAACAAAAAGGCTAAAGAAGAATACGCGGTTTGGTTGCATTAGTTTTGATGTGTGTATTAAGAACCAGCGCGTGGCTATTCTTGAGTCACTTCTGTGATGTTTTTAGAATCCCATTGGTCGATTTCCTAAGGATTAACTGAGGGGAATACATAATCTGCGAAATTGCTTTTCCCTCATTCTTCATCCGGTCCAATAAGGTTTGAGTAGCAATTGAACCCATATCTCGCATAGGTTGACGCACTGTAGATAATCCAATGTATTCGGAGATTTCTATATCATCATATCCAATTAATGGTATAGAAAGCTCCAAATCTTCCATCGCCTTGAGCGCTCCAACAGCCTGAATGTCGGATGAACAAAAACAGGCATCCACCTCGGAATGTAATTCAATCATTTGCTGCATAGCGGTGTACCCACCACGCTCGGTAAAACCGTCCCGGTAATCAGTATCCCCACATACAATTAATTTTGAATCTAATGGTATTTCAGATTCCTCAAATGCCAGTCTATACCCTTTTATTCGATCTTTTATAGGCTTTGAACTCTCCAAAGCTGAGATCATACCTACCCTCTTGTATCCTGCATCTAATAGTGTTTTAGTTGCCGTATAGGCTCCTTGAACATTATCTACGGACACCGAATCAAAACCATCGTAAAATTCATCTACCAGTGTGATTGGAACCGGGTACTTCTGAAGCTTATCCCATTGATCAGGATTTAGGTGAATAGAAATAAATAGATAACCTTCCGCAGCTCGGCGTCTAATCACATGCTCGACCTGCTCAAAAAAACTATCTCCTGTACCCGTTACATTAAAAATACTAAGTTCATAACCTAACTGAGTAAGTTTATCCTGAATACCACCCAATATTTCCATAAAGAAATAATTCGACATAACCGGCACCACTGCCATAATGGTATTTAACTTCTTACTCGCTAAACCTTGAGCGTAAGCTTGAGGATGATAACCTACTGATTCGGCAACTTTTAATACCTTGTTCCGAGTTTTTTGTGAAACACTTGTACTCTGGTTAAACACACGAGATACCGTGGCAATACTAACGCCAGCTTTAGCTGCTATGTCGTAAATGGTCGAGGCCAATTGTTAGTTCATTTAATTTGGTTAAATACACAGAGGCCTTTCATCGCCTCTGTGAGTTAAGACGTTCAAATAACATAGAGCAGGATCAACTCTTCTACTCCATTGTTACTAGAATTTATTTAATTAATGTCATGCGTTTGTTGCTTACAAAACTACCCGCTTCCAAACGGTATAAATAAACACCAGAGGATAATGATGATGCATTAAAGGCAACCGTATGAGTACCAGCATTCATTACTTTACCACTAATTAACCTAGCAACCTCTTGTCCCAATAAGTTGTATATAGTCAATTTAACTGGTGAAGCATCAGCCAAACTAAAACTTATATTTGTAGTAGGATTAAATGGGTTTGGATAATTTTGCTCTAAAGCAAATTTCTTAACCATTGATTCATCTAATTCTGAAGAAGTAGTTGGAGTATTGTAATCTGGTGGTGTATCCCAAGCTAAATCTTCAGAAACCCAGGTTAAAGTAGGCATGGTAAAGCTACTAGGCCAAGTTACAACACCTTCATTAGAAACAATTGGTTGTATGTATTGATAATGTCGACGTCCAGCATTAAATCCTGAACCATGCACAAACATGGATCCATCCTGAGATGTGGGCTCTCCATAACCAATGCGGAAGCCAATATGATTCAAAGTAGGTAGTTTAAGATCTAGTACAAGTTCATATACTAAATCTCCGTCTTCATCATTAAACCTTAATGCCTCTCGTTGTTCGTTGGTCATGTTAAGAATACCACTACCATCGTCACCAGGAACAATGATATCATTTGATAAAGCGAAAAATGGCGTATCTACATATAGATAAACCGAATCATTTGAAGCATTAAAGGGCGCTGATGCATTATCTACTGCAGGAGACATATCAATTGAAAAAGTAACTGATACTGCTCCATTTTCAACATTTTGTGAAGTTAACAATGCCTTAGGCTCAACACCGTTGAAAAACTCGGATCTCTTAGGTTGATTTGCAGCATCTTCAATAGTGAAAAATCTATCTGCGCCTCCCGTCACTCCTGGTTCTTCCCAGCCTGAACCGTCGTGTGTAATACCTGGGAGAAAGTTCGTGCTAGCCTCATCATCACGTGAAGCGTCCCATTTAATGTAATACTTATATTTAACTTCTGAATCAACGGTAGCATTTAATGGTACTCCAGATTCTTCATATGTACCAGAAAAAGAATTAAATGCCATTTCATTTTCAGTATTCCAGCCGTTAAATGTACCTCTGACATACACAGTATCAATTGAAGAATTGAAATATCCCAATCCTTCTAATATTCCAACATTTACTTCAAAGTTAAGTGTTGTACTCAATACAGGTGTATTTGATGGAGGCGTATCGTTGAAATACACCCACTTTAATGTGGTATCATGATCCGGTATATGAGTGAATCTGTCATCACGTGATTCCCAAGTAGTTTCACCACCAACTTCAAGTACAAATTTATATCCGACTTCACCGTCAATTGCGGTAACACTATCTTTATGAATTTGAGCAGTTCCAGCATAAAAGATATTATCACCACTACCACCTACTTCTTCCAAATAGAAAGCAGAGGCAGACCAATCTGCAGGATTATTGAAGAATGCAGGATTACCTCTAACCCCAACTTTATCGGTTTCAGGGTTGAAGTCTCCAAGTTGTACTTGTGCACCTACATTTACTTTAAACAGTACAGTTACACTATCTTCAACTGGATCATAAGGTGGTTCTCTGAATTCATACCACTGCATTGGTACAACCGTATCACCAGTAGCCGTAGCAGGAAGAACAAATTGATTATTACCTCCACTTTCCCATCCTTGCTCAGAGCCATTAATTAATGGGGTTTCAGGATCTACACCAGCCCAGAACTTGTAGTTTAGTAAGTCACCTGGTGACATATTGAATGTCGTTCCCCAAAGATCACCATTTATATGTTCCATTTGAAGTGAACCTGTATCCCAAGTGATAATAGCACCAAGTCCAGTTTCAGCAGCATCTGCTCCAGACGGAGCTCCTTTAAGTTGAACTGTATGATGATCTTGTAGAGTATCTAAAAGAGTGGCCATATTAACCGTAAATGTCACTGCTACTGGCTCAGTATTTACATTTGCAGGTGGATACCCTAAACGATCGAAATAATCCCAGTGCAAAGTGGTATCAGACGCAGGCATACTAAAGGTACGGTTTGGATCTGATTCCCAACCAATTTCACCACCCGATACGGTGATAAACTTGTAGTTAACATCGGTAATAGGCTCTGCTTCAGTTAAACTTAATTGTTTAGTACCTTCAAAGAAATAGTTATCACCTTGATTAGCACCAGGCGATAAGGTAATACCACTCGCCCATCCATCGAAACTTCCCCGAACACCCACAGAGTCTGTTGCAGGATCGAAGTTGCCAGATTTAATTGCAGGCCCCATATTTACTCTGAAAAATAATGAAATACTATCACCAGATACTGGATATGGTGCTTGTCTGGTTTCATAAAACTGCAAATCTACAGTAGTATCTGCACCAGCAAAGTTGGCAGGTAATATAAAGACATTATTATCCCCACTTTCCCATCCTTGCTCACTACCATTAGTTAGAGGGGTTTCAGGATCAACACCTGCCCAAAACTTATAATTTAGGGTGTCACCTGGAGACATTGAAAAATCACTCCACCAATAGTCACCTCCCATGGGGTATAGATGGCGTGACATAGAGTCCCAACTAATCATACCATTAGCAGCAGCACCTGTTACATCTGGGCCTGTAAATCCACCTCTAATCTGCATAAAGTGACTGTCTCTAAGAGTATCTGGCATAGTAGAAGTATTCACATTAAAATGAACCATAACTGGTTCTTTTTTAACTTCGACAACTCTTATATAATCCAAATAAATAATATCACCATTTACTTGAGTATTATGGGATAGGTGTATGCCAATATTAGCAGTGACTTCTTCATCAATTACGATAGGTGCATCTGAAACCGATATATCCAACCATTCTCCTGTATTCACTACCATTCCGAATTTATTTACACCCACTGTATTGGTAGAGAAATTTATCTTTGCAGTTGCGTCACCATTACTAGCTTCTATGTATAGACGAACTTTAAACATATACTCAGTATTAGCTTTAATTACATTCCCAGAGCTAGCTACCTGAACGGCAAATGGATTAGGAGCATTTTCTATATTTGTGATTGTAGTCTTTTGTAAAGTATTTGCAGGATTAGCAGTATCAGCGATAAATTCAAAAGTTGCATAATCTGTTTTTTGAAAGAACCAACCATCGACATTTGCTGCAGTTCCTAGTTTAACATCTTGGAAATCACTGTTTTTATTAACAATTTTTCCATCGGAATCCTTTGGTTTATATTCTTCAAATTTATGGTCACCGATAAAATCAAGATTATCTTTATCAAAAACTTCCCACTCAGAATTTGAGTTTTCGGTGCCAAATGAGGATATAGGTATAGGGTTACCTCTCTTTATATCAACTTTTCGTACTAAAGTATGATCCTTAGTTCCTGCTGAAATTCCAGCTACATCCCAACCTGACCCTGGATCATTATCAGATGTTCCAAAATAATCTACTATGGTAGAATCAGTCCCATCAATATGGACTAAAGCTCTGGCGTCATCACCATTAAAAACAGCAATATAAGAGCTTCCCCCATCGTATGGGTTCTGTATTAAAGAATCTGCGACAGCTGTGATTTCAGAATTAGCACCTTCATGTGCAACTACAAATACATCCATCGATGCTAACATAGTACCTACCGGAAAACGTAAAGTATCATTAAATGGATTTCCGTTATAGTTGCCCAGCACTATATAGTTGCCTAAGTCAATATCATCATCTGTTGAATTAAATATTTCAAAGGCTTTGTTATTGCCACCCCCTTCAATGTACTCAGAGAAAAATATCCCATGTGAATGGGTCATGATTTCCTGAGCATGAACGGTGCCAACACTTACAAAAATAGCTAAAAGCGCTACCAAACCTCGTTTAAGGATTGTATTTATTGTGTTCATATTATTATGATTTGTTATTAGTGTATTATTCATGTTTATAGTTTAATTAAACCGTTATCAAAATAAAATCTGTATGCTAAGTTTATTGACATCTCCCAAATAGTCATATCCGTGATAACTATAGCTGAATCCAAGTCCTAAACCATTAGATGTACGATATCGAAATCCTATCCCAGATGTAAATGTCTCAATTTTTTCTTCTTGCCCTATGTAAGGCAGGCCTGCTCGCAACATAACTTGTTCGTTAGCCAAAGCTAATTCACCACCAACACTTACACTTTGAGTGTTGTTAGAAGGGTTATTTCCATCCAATGAAAGTGTTAAACGGGCATTTTCTCGCTCAAATGCATCCCATGTTAGCCCAACTTTAAGCATTAGAGGCAGATCAAAAGCCTGTGTAGCAAGTAATGCATCAGGTTCATAATTCCCTGATTGTGATTCATCTGGGTCCGAACTAATAATCAGATCATTTCCATTCATTTGTAACTTAGACCCAAAATTTGTGACACTTACTCCAAATCGAATATCATCGAAGGGAGTTTGGTAGACTGTTCCGATATCGAAGGCTAGGGCCGAAGCTGAACTCTTGGCAATTTGCTCATGCACCACTTTTGCAGTACCTCCAATACTAAATTGAGGAAGTAATTGCCTGGCATAAGTGAGGCCAAAAGATACGGAGTAGGCGCTAAAAGTACGTCCGGTTAATCCTTGCGCCTCAGCGGTGGTTTCCTCAAATTCACCATAATTAAGTGAAAGCACATGAACTCCAAATACGCCCTTTTCGGTAGGCATAGCAGCCCCAAAGAAACTATGAGTCATATCTAAATACCATGGAGTTATTTCTATAAGAACCTCACTGTTGGATAATGTGGCCAAACCAGCAGGATTCAGCACCATAGACGATCCATCGTTTATATTAGCTGTGTAGGCTGCCATTGAAGAGGCTCTTGCCCCTACAGGAATTCGTAAAAATTCAGCGGCGGATGTCCCCACTTTGGATAGCTGCGGATACACGACCATCGGTAAGGCTAATAGCATAAGTGTCCATACTAAGCGATATGTCATTCGTTCTGTTTTCATAAATATCTTATTTAATGACCGCAAATTTACCCACCTTCTCCCCAACACCTGGTGCTTCCACATGATATAGATAGATTCCATAGGAGATTTCCAAATTATCCTTAGTCAGCATATTCCAAACATAGGATCCCCCATACGCACTGGTTAAATCTGACTCTGTGATTGTAATTTCACGAAGTAAAACTCCTGAAACGGTAAATATTCTTAGAGTGGCAGGCGCCGGCATTCCTGTGAAATGTAATTCTCTGTTATGTTGAAAATTGGTGTTGGTTACGCTTGGTTCATAAATATTGGCCACCTTATACGGGTTGGGTATAACCAAAATATCATCTAGGGCAGATGCTGCTGAATCCGGGTCTATTCGGGGTACATTCTCACTGTCGAATCGAAAACGGAATATATCGTTTGAAGAGAATGGCTTGGTGGTAAATATTTTGAGGGTATCACCTGCCACGGGATTTCTGGTTTCCAGATTACCATCTATGAGCAATGGAGCCATTTCGATTTTATAGGTAAGTGTATCTTCTACTCCTCTAAAATCTTCTACCAAAAACAGTACATCAGAGCAGCGCCCACTAAAACCGGCTACGGCTGATATTTGACCTGGTTCTGGAGGCGTATAATTACCAGGTACAATAATTGTCGGATTACACCTTTGCTGAAAGGAGGTACTTACATTTAAATCAGCAAAAGCATACTTAGCCTCTTCTCCGGTGTAAGTATTCACCACCTTAAAATTGGTAGGAATCGACGATAAGGTTTGGAAAATACCTGTGGCCACCTCAATTTCTTTTTCTACTGATTGACCAAATCCAACATTATCCCCCACAATTAATTCATAATCGGACACCTTAGGTGCTGCTTGAATAACAAATGAAAATCCATGGATATCCGTAGCCTCAGGGTCTGATGTGAACCAACCAGAACGCGCTTCGTTTAACCCAAAGGATTCGATATTAGTGACTCGGACGGTGAAACCTTCGGTTACAGGATTACCACCCCCATTTAAAGTAGTGTATCGGGAAAGTAAAGTATCGGGGGAACCGGTAGTAATGTTACGAAGCGTGAAATTTTTTGTCTTGAGGGTATCTGGATTCGAACCACCACTAAGTAAAGTATCCTCAAAAACAACTTCGTATAAATTATCCGCCTTTAACTGCGTAGGATCGATCACTTCCACCTGAACAGTACCTCCAGGGGCACCCTGATAAATAGCAGCAAGTGGACTATTAGGGCTTATATACCCTGCCTGTTCTCTAGAAGCTCTGACTTCAAGTACATTCTGGCCAAAATCTACACTTCCGTCAGGATTAAGAGAGATTTGAACGGGTGATTCAGAAGGGCTAATTCCCGCTTGCTCTAAACCACGATCAAAGGCTGTAACTGCATAATAATATTTACGACCATTAACGACGGTAGTATCTTCATAAATACGACGAATACCTGAGTCACTACCCATATTAAATTGTAATCCATTTTCAGAAACTGGATGAAAGCCAAATACTCCGTTCTGCAGGTCGTAAATAGCTACAGGTTGCAAAAATGTTTTCCCACCGCGACCATCTGTGATACTTCTAATTTCTTCAAAAGACACATCAGTAGTACGATATACTTTATAACCCTCAAAATCATAGCCATTACCGGTTTGAAGGTTCATATAACGATCAAATGAATTTTCAGAATTAGTGTCCCAATATAGAGTCACTTTACCATTTCCTGGTACCGAGGTAATGATTGGGGGATCTGGCGCAACAGCAAATTGATAATCGGCTTCATAGGCCTTGGTTGCATCTTCCAAACGCTGATTAACTCGTTGACGATCAAATAGGGCACTTTGTTGATTTTCCTGAGCCGCCGTAATAGCCACAGCAAAACGCTCAGATGTTCCTCTTGCCAGTGGGAATAATCCTGAGGATACGTATATATCGGAATCAGTACCTTGCTTTTCAACAAACTCTCCTGGTATTAGATAACGGAGCCATATATCAGCATCTTGAGTAACTTGCATAGATCCTGCATCAAAAATACGGACACGTGATACCCCTATAAGATCCGTTTCACTTACGTCTGTTTTATCTATGCCAGATTCTCCTGGAAATACAGTACCGGCACCCGATGTTGGAAATCCATCACCTTGCCCTAAACTTGAAGAATTTGGGTCGCCTTGAATTCCCACATCATCAATTAGGATATTCCAATCGTCGTCATTATCAAAATAATCTTCACGGCCTTCATCAATCATAGGAGCACTTGTATAAAAGTTTTGAAGCCGCCCAGAATACTCATCGTTGACGAGCGAAGCAAAGGCAGCATCAGTGGCCATTCGTGCTCTTATGGTCTGGTTAGGTACAATTAGGCCTCGTTTTAGGGTGTCACCAGCAGTAAATTCTAGATAGTTAATAAATCGTACAGGGCGGGTTTGGAATTGATCTAAGGATGGCACGTAGGTGCTTTTGGTCAAGTGGTTCGGCTGGTTCTCATCAATTAACCCGTCAAAATCATTATCCAAACCGTCAATATGTATACCAAAATCTTCGTCAGTTTCCGGAAAAAGATCTTCTTGAACCGTGAAAGGTGCACCACCAAAATCATAGTTACGCCCTTGAGATACAAATGAACTCCCATCATAGGTATGAATCACTCGACTATGGTCGTCTTGGATTAGAACAATTGGATCACCAATGTTGACAACTCGCTCCTCAAAATCAGCAGGAGTAAACACCCGAATTAAGGTATCCTGAACCGTAGAAATATCATTGTAGAATCCTCCATCTGCTGAAGCTAAGCGAGTATATAAATCATCATTTTCTGGGTCATAAATATCACTGCTAGTATTATAGGTATCGCTATCACCATCATTATCAATCCCATCAATAGGATTTCCTGGCGTTTCAATAAATTTCAACCCCATTTCTCCAATAAGTCCACCATCAAATACATTTCCTCCACTTTGTCGATCAGTATCCGTCAAGTAAGCAATAGCCCGGATATTATCAAACAAAGGGGTATCGGTTGGGCCACCGCCAGCAACGAAGTCAGCAATCCAAAGACCAAAAGCCATTCTAGGATAATCGTAACTCGCATCATTTTTCAGCTCAAATAAATTAAAATGAGTGGCATTTACCAAGGTCTGGGACCAAGCCAGGATTCGAGTTTCCAATATTAAGCCAAGACCACCTCGAGTAGGATCCGTCTCGTCGGGTCGGTATCGTGAACCCGCATAACGAGTATAGGTATCGTCTCCCGCTTTGTAATAAAACTCCACGTCAGCATTGAATTGATCCCGACCAAAATATCCATTCCACGAACCTACCCATCCATCTCCACCATCTTCATATTTGTCGGGCCATGCATTTGGCCAAGTATTCCCTAGTGGAGATGAAGGGCCACGATCACTACGCGCCATCTCATCCGAATTATCTCGTGTATATCCATCAATAGGATTCAATGACCAGTTACTCCGCCCATCTCGGGATGTTTTGTAAGAGGCGGTATTCACCAGAGGAAAAACATCTTCTTCTGGAGTACTTTGATCAGGCACCTCCGTACCAAACATCACACTCATAAAATACATGTACTCCCTGTTCGTGGTTCGAGGAAATTCGAATAATAGTTCGTTTAATGCACCTGAATTTCGACGCCCCGCATGTCCATTATTATGATAAGTAGCTCGCAACCTGTTCCCATCCATAATGGAAATTTTACGGTTGTTAAAATCCGAGCGTTCTTCACTAGGCTCATAATCAGAGACTTGTGCGAAGCCTTCCGGGTTTGAAATCCCCAACAAGACAATGAATAGGGTTATATAAAGGTATTTATAGGACATAGGATACATTCGCATGCTTAAAATGAAAATTGAACTCCGAGTTGGACTCGTCGAGGTTCAGCATAAAAGGTTGGGTTGTTGTAATAATCGGGATGAGCACCAGGAATCACTCGCGCGGGCAGTGGACGCGTAGGCAATCCAGAATCGGAATAGACCCCGTTAACTATCTTAGTGTCAAGTAGGTTGTATACATTAAAAAAGACTTGTAGCTGTGCATCACCCTGTAGGTCAATATTTTTGTACGCGTTTATATCCAGGGTAAAACGATTGGGTAATCGCGCGGTGTTACGCAAGTCTCTGGTTGATGCAACCTCGCCCACTAGCACGCCAGGGATATTACGATCAGGGGTGTAAGGGGTACCAGAAGCAAAACGGGCAAGCACATTGGTTCCCCACGTATCGCCAGTAAAGAACATAGACCCATTGATAATATGGGTTCGATCCCAATTTAGAGGTTGGACAATTTTTGTCAGGGTATTGGATTGATTGGTCGAATCTATTTGGCTACCCTGTGCTAGTATCGCAAAATACTCCGAGGCTGGATCACTATTACTTCCCTCAACTACACTGAAGGTGTAATCCAACCCAAAATTAAAACGCTGATTCACAAACTGGTTAAAGGCAAAGGTAGTCCCTAACGATTTTGAAAAATCTCTGTTATAGTAAATTCCATAGGTAATGGATGGCGCGCCCGTAATTTGTGGTCGAGAAGAAACATAGTCACGGGTATCTTTATAGTACCCCGTTAGCTCAATAGCGGTGCCATCAAAGATTTCCTGCTTTAACCCTAATTCATACTGAATGGACTTTTCTGCTTCCAGGTTTGGATTTCCGAACAAACCTTGATCGCCACCTGTTTGAGAAAGTAAAATCTGACTGTTGGTATACAACCGGTCATAAGAGGGCATTTGAAAGAAATACCCGTAGGAAAAATAAATCACCCCGCCATCATTAATGGGATAGGCCACTCCAATTCTGGGACTAATTTGATATTTTGCGGATGCCGCTTTCCACCAATACCCTTGACGATCGGCGACGGTTAAGCTGGGCTCCCCTTCGTCTTGTTGACCATTCCCATTCGAGTCGGTGTACAGATTTTCTGATTTTGTAGGAAGATTTATATCTGGGTCTTCAGGATCGGCTGGAACATCGGTATTTGGGTCAAAGTAGTCGAATCTAACCCCTACATTGATGATCAGATTATCGTATTCAATCTTATCCTGAATGTATGCACTATAATTTCGTGGCCTTTCGGTGTACCGCTGAAAGCCAGGGGAATTTATTTCGGGATAACCCAATTCGATAAGACCTTTGTCAATGAGCTCTTGTGGGGTTCCTTCTGGAATGGACACTCCCTGCTGGCTCAAAGGTGCTAAACTAATACTTTCAAAAAAGATCTCGTCAAATTGAGCATTGATACCTGCTTTTATAAAATGATGTTCATTAATCTGTGAAGAAATTTCGGCCTTAGCGATGTAAGAATCGGTGAAGCGGTTAAAGCGAGAATTGTTGGTTCCATAGGTATTGAATTGGCCTGCACTAGTAATTTGATTTCCGTATAGCACATTTGAGGTTCCAAATAATGGATGCGATAGGTTTTCATAATTAAAGTACCGAGGGTCCCATGGATCTTCGTACAAATAACTATTGTATTCATTAAACCTGTTAGCAAGATTCACCGTAATAAAGGTGTTTGCAGCAGGGGTAATGGTTGTTTTGAAATTCAACGAATAATTATTCCGGTAGGTGTTGTTCATCCCATTAGGCACAAAGCGGTTCCCAAAGTCAAATCCACCCCCTTCTTCCTGAGCATAGGTACCAATTAGGTTGAATTTTAACCATGTTAATGGCTTGAATTCCAAATTCCCTTGAAAACTTTGGGTCTGAAAACGATTCATACTCACCAAGCTACTATCTCGAGTACCATCGTCCCGAATCTCTAAGTACTCTTGTCCTTGCACCAGTACCGTGTCAGCGGTATAGTATGGCAAGGATAAATCGATGCGTTCACCGTATAATGTTTGATAGGTAGACAAATCGGTTCCTAACGGTACCCGCTCCACATATTTTCCGTGGGGGGAGTAGGCGTTTCGCCCGTTTAGCCATCCTTCGTTTTGAAATTTTCGAGCGGTTGCAAAAAAGGTTAGTTTATCCCGGATGATAGGACCCGAAACCGAAGCGGTATAATTATACATTCTGGTAGGATTAAAACTAGCTAAATCGGTTCCTATACCGTCGTAAAGCTGAGATTCGTTCGTGGCTAAGTAGCCTCCACCCCAACCCCTGAAAGAGGCTTCAAAATTATTGTTTCCTGCCTTGGTTACCACGTTCACTACCCCGGATAAGGCCTGACCATGCTCGGCGTTAAAAGAACCTGAGATGACCTGCAGTTCCTGTATAGATTCATTTTCTAGTCGCAGCCCATTACTTCCGTCATAATCATCGGTCACACGAATCCCATCCACCACATAAGAAACCTCCGTAGTACGTCCACCCCGAATGTGAATCCCTCCGTCATTTCCGACATTAACACCCGCTTGCAGCTGTATGACATCCGTTAATTCTTGAACGGGTAATTTGGCAATTTCATCGCTACTAACGCGAGCTTCGGAGCTGGTTATATCTTTAATAACCGCCTGTCGCTCGGCCACAACCACCACTTCCTCCCCTTCAAAAGATTCCAAGCTTAGTTCAAAGTCTTGATTCGTGGTTAGATCCGTACGAACAATAACATCTTGAACCACCACTGTTGCATAGCCAATATAACGGGCTTCAAGCACATAGGTACCGGGAGCAACATTGAGCATGAGATAATTTCCGTCTACATCGGTTATGGCTCCTTTGGTGGTTCCTTTAATTCCAACAGTAGCCCCAATCAGAGGTTCTTTTGTGTCCGCATCTAGGAGTGTTCCAGTAATTTTACCAGATTGAGCTAGGGCATTGCCCGTGAAGAGTATCCCTATAAAAAGGCTCAGAACCCATACTTGTCCGGTTTTCCACCTAGCTATGTAGTTAGCTATTTCTATTCGCATATCCTTAGATTTCAATGTTAATTTCCTCTAGACGTTCCAGATCGATGAACGCATTATGCTTTATCTTTACCTGATCAATTAGCTCAGACCTGGCTTCTCTAAATTTTTGTTCCAATAAAATATCTTGAACCGCTTCCTTGGCCTCGTCAAATCGCAATGCACGGGCTTCGACTATATCCAAACACTTATATATATGGTACTCATTGGCCTGATAGGCTATGGGCCGGGTGATATAATCCGGCTCTAATTGTTGCAACTCCTGCCCTAAATGGCCCAAACGAGCCCATTGCTCATAATTCATTATTCCATCAACCATCAAATCGGCATTAGATTCGGTGTAAAGCTGAACCATCCTCGTAAAATCTTGACCCTTTTCAAGTGCATCATACACCTGTGCGGCTTTTTCCTCCGAGGAAACGACAATACGCTGCAGTAGCACCTGTTTTGGTTGAATAAAGCGGTCAGGATTCGCCTGGAAGGTGGTATATAATTCAGCCGGGTTGAACTCGATTGACTTTTTAATCTCACTCTCAACTTCCCGAGCCAAGGCATTCAAATAGGTTTGTTGAATAGACGCCTGAACTGCTGGTTGTTCCGGAATTCCCGCTTCATTGACCCGCTGAGTCATGTAAGACCGGTATGCCATTCCACTTAGCACCGATGTAAGATGATACTCTGAGGATATACCTTCGAGATATTCCACAGGGGTGATTTGCCATTGCGCCACCCACTCTTCCAAGGTCATAACACCGTATTTATGTCGTATAATGGGATCATCAACGTTCCAGCTTGGTGGGATTACACGCTGAATTCCTAATTCTCTACCCCGTTGTCCTTTAATCTCACCTAAAAGGGCTTCCATGAAATCCTGATCTACCGAAACGGTCTCCATGAAGGTCTCCAAGTGGTTTCGCTCCAGCAATTCTTCCAGTTTCTTTCGAGCATATTGTTCTAATTCTGGCCGTTGTCGCTGAAAATCAGCCTCGGTCAATATGGGATTCTGAACCCGATCCGTCACCTTGATAATACTGTATCCTTGGGCTGTTTGAATGGGCCCAACAATACTACCCGGTGGGTTTGAAAATGCGGCTTCCTCAAAAGAAACGTCCATGTCATCGGTGCTAAAAAACCCCACATCGCCCCCATTTTCCTGTAAATAAGGCGTTCCAAACACCTCCCTAGCGAGTTCCTCAAAAGATTCACCCGCCTCTAGTCGCGCTAAAAGTCGCTCACTTTCCTCACGGGTTTCTGCATACAAATGGGAGGCTCTCACTTTGGAGTTAAAGCGTACAAAATACTCACGCAAGTCAGATTCATTCACCTGTACGTCACTCAACAACAACTGACGCTTGAATTCCTCGGTCCAAACTCGCGCCTGAATCCTAGCCTTTAAAAAGGCTACATCCTCTCGCTTATCTACGCCTTGATCCATGGCGTGCACGGCGAGCACATAGGTATTGAATTCGGAATCCAAGACAGCTTTTCTGGTTGATGGATCTGGGGCTATGGCTTGACCGGTGCGATAATATAACTCCTTAAAACTGGTAAGAAAATGAGCTTCAGACACCGTATAACCATCAATTTCTGCTAAAACAGCGTTATCACCTTCATTCATTGAAGAGGCGCACTGGCTTAACAGAATACAACAAAAAATCCCCGGTAAGAGAAAATATCTCGATTTCACGCTGTAATATTATTTGGTTAACATTACAATAATACTGAAAGCGCTTACATCTTTCAAGCCAAAATTTTTTGTATGAAAAAAAGAAAACCGCTTTTTTTGGCACTTTGGAGGCCGGTCTACCTACTTTAATGTAAGGGCTTACATTTTATTGGAGGTTGTATTGTGCGAAATGCGCTAGGATTATAATCTATACGCTCAGTACTCAGTTGCCTAAACCTTGCTATAATTTCGGATGATGTAGTCGTTAAGTATAGCTCTAAACTCTTCCCCTATATGATCCCCCTTCAAGGTCGTATAGTGCTCCCCATCCATATATACTGGGGCTTTAGGTTCTTCAAAAGTGCCGGGAAGTGATATACCAATGTTTGCTGCTTTGGATTCACCAGGGCCATTTACCACACAGCCCATCACGGCCACTTCCATTTCTTCTACGCCAGGATAAACTTCCTTCCAAATAGGCATAGATTCCTTGATGTACTCTTGTATATCTTCTGCTAGCTCTTGAAAGTAGGTGCTCTTTGTTCTCCCGCACCCTGGGCACGCCGTTACTTGTGGCGTAAAACTACGTATGTGCAGGGATTGTAGTATTTGTTGAGCAACATTAACCTCTAAGCTTCGATCTGCTCCTGGGGCTGGGGTAAGAGACACCCGAATAGTATCACCAATTCCCTGTTGTAAAATAACTGATAGAGCCGTTGAACTAGCCACCATTCCTTTCATTCCCATTCCTGCCTCTGTTAATCCCACATGCAGAGGATAGGGAATTTCTTTGGCTAATCTGGAGTATACTTCAATCACATCTTGAACCCCTGACATTTTACAGGAAATAATAATTTTATCGGAAGCTAGTCCCACATCCTCGGCCAAACGAGAGGAACGAACGGCGCTTTCCACCATGGTTTGGAACATCACTTCTTTTGCCGATTTAGGAACTGAAAGTTGATTGTTTTGATCCATTTTTTCGGCCAGTAACTGTTGGTCTAATGAGCCCCAATTTACCCCAATGCGTACTGGTTTTTCGTTCTTGATCGCTTGCTCAACAATGGTAGCAAAGTTTTTATCACGTGTTTTGGTACCTGTATTTCCAGGATTAATGCGATATTTTGATAAAGCCTGTGCCATATCAGGATATTTACTAAGCAACACATGGCCATTGTAATGGAAGTCTCCAATCAGTGGAACCATGACTCCTTTGTTGATTAAGCCCTCCTTTATATAGGGTACTGCCTTTGCCGCTTCTTCGTTATTCACGGTAATGCGAACCAATTCAGAACCCGCTAAATGTAACTGGTCCACCTGCTCAATGGTAGCTTCAATATCGGCGGTATCCGTGTTGGTCATTGACTGGACTACGATGGGAGCTCCACCACCAACGGGAACATCACCAACCATTACTTGTATAGAATCTCTTCGTTTATTTGGCTGCATATTAGGGTTCTTTTCGCTTACTCAATTCAAATAACGTCTTTTTTTCCTGCTTACTAAGTGCGTTATAGCCACTTTTGGATATTTTGTCCAATATGGCATCTAATTCACTCTGTTCTACTTCTTCTAAAATTTCTGCGTCACTAACACCTACTGAACTAGATGCCGCACCACGACCTGTGCTCGCCCGATTTCTGTTTGGCTGAGCTTGTTTGGCCGTCCAAGAGTACATAGAAGAGTTGACACTGTTACCAGATTTTCTGGTTTTAGCGCCGCTATTGAACGATGTAAAAAAAGGTGATAGCATTGGGGAAAGATATTTAGAATAAAGATATTCGATGTACCGGGGAACTAAACTCAAATCTCCCCCATTTTGGCGGAATTTCATTAACCCATAGCCTCCTAGAGCTCCACCTAAGTGGACAAATCGTGCCACATTCCCACCTGAATTTAATAACAACACATCGAGTGCAATAATGCCGGTTACCACATATCTAGCCTCCAATGGTGGAAGCAACAACAGCATAATTGGTGTTCGAGGGTACAACATGGCAAATGCTACCATTACCCCATATACAGCTCCAGAAGCACCAATAACTGGATTAGCTACCCCAACAAGGCTGACAATTACATCAACCAGGGCGCCTACCAATCCTGCCCCAAAATAGATGCTTAAAAAACTGTGTGCCCCAACAGTCTCCTCAACAGGCCGTCCCATCCACCACAACCAAAGCATGTTAAAGATGAAATGAAATGGATTTAACAGCGAATGGGTAAACATGTAGGTTACTAACCTCCAAGGCTGAGTTATCGCCGTAATGGGATCAGGTACAAAGGCTAGCCATTGAATGAGTGAAATACCAAGAATAGAGCTTAGAATTTGGGCAAAAAATACAGCGGTATTAATTCCAATAATGGCTCTTATGGCTACAGGCATAGCCAAAAATCCTCTTTTTACTGATGAACCAAATGAATCGTAGGCCATAGTTTAATAGCAATGCTAAATAGCTGGGTTATGGTTGACTTCCCTAAAGTGCGGGACGCTTAATTTTCCAATATTTAATGAGTATGAATCCAACAACTAAGCCCCCTAGGTGAGCAAAGTGCGCGACTCCGCTGTCGGGTCTTGTTAAGCCTGATAACAACTCTATACCCCCATAAATTCCAACAAAATACTTCGCTTTTATGGGTATGGGGGGGAACAACAGGATAATGTACTGGTTGGGAAACATCATCCCGAAGGCTAATAAAATTCCAAAAACGGCGCCCGAGGCTCCAATAGTGTACGTGAAATAGCCACTCACCAACATATGAATAATGGCCGCTCCCACACCAGTTAACATATAGTAAGTAATAAATCGCCGTGTGCCCCATAGGTGCTCGATAGATTGGCCAAAAATCCACAAAGCCAACAAGTTGAAAAATAAATGCCCCATATCAGCATGTAAAAACATATAGCTAAATAGCTGCCAGGGCATAAAGCCATTTCCTATGGACCAAAGGGCGAAGTTTTCGGCTATTACTGCTCCCAATGGAGTCCACACTCCCGTAAATATACTTTTGGTCGCTAAAAACACAATCGCGTTAGCAATGAGTAAGTATTTGATTGCGGGTGGAAATATTGAAAAACGGGTGTTGGGCTGAAATTGGTCCAAAATTGAATTCCTTTATTTAAAGTCCTTTGCTATACGGTAATATACGTTAATACCACTTAAAGTTACGCCAGGAATTCCCTGTCCTGGATAGGTGGTGTCCCCTACTAAATACAATCCCTTGAAAGGGGTAACAGGAGAAGTCCAGTCCCAAACAGCACGCTTCATGGATTGAGGAATCCCTCCCACTCGGCCATCTTTTCGATACACCCATTTTTCCCACGTCCTCGGGGTAGCTGCATCCAATTGAAGGCATTCGGCACGCTCGGCCCCAGGAAGGCGTTGTTGCACCTGCTCAAACAAGTACTCCTGTACCTTCATCTTCATTTTTTCGTAGCTATCCTGATCTAATCCTAACCACTTTTCCGGCGAACAATGGGTACTGACATTGAGCACCCTTTGGCCTTCAGGCGCACGTTGGGTATCGCCACGCATAGAAATGGAAACAAAGAAAGAACGAGCAATCCAATCTGAGTAGGGATGCCCTTCGGGTAAATGAAATTGATGGTGTAGGGATAACCCCTCAGCCAGGGTGTCAGTTAACGCAATACCCATAGTAAAAGCTCCCCAAGCATCGGAATACGTAACGGTTTCTTTATGAAAATAGTCGCGTATTTGGCCATCGGTTATATCCGGCATATTCCAAAGTGGTATGTTAGATATGACTATAGGCGCTTGCACTTCGAGTCCCCTATCGGTTGTGATGCGGTACCCCTGTTTATTCTGGTTGATTTGTACAACTTTTTGCTTATTAAGCCACTGCCCGTGATTAGATTCAAGATGGTCCAAGCAGGTAAATACCATCTCGATTAAACCACCAGGTACATAAAAATTACTAGAATTGGGATAGCAAATGGCTGCCGCACCAAATATGAATGGTGTTTGAGTAGCCCCCGCTTGAGCGGTAATGATAAGCTGTTCATCTAAAAACCTGTAAAATCTTTCCTCGGTTATTCCACAAGACCGAGCTACCTGAGCAACGGAACGTACCATGTATGGAAGTATGGCAAGATCTTTTGGAGAATTATTGAGAGCTAACCGGAAAAAATCTGATGGTTTAGCCGGTGGAAAAAAGGTGTTTTTCAACGAAATGTTCCACACTCTATCGGCCACATAAAATGACTTCTTCCAAAATTTTCGCTGCGCTTTTTCCTCACCAAAATGGCTAATACAATGATCTACCCATTCTGCCTTGTCTTTCATTCGAATGACCGGCTTTTGATCCTCTAACCACACCGACATAGATGGGTTTAATTCATGCCTTGGGATATGCATGCCCGTATGTTCTTCCAAAAATTTCATAGGTTGACCTGGGTCAAATCCAACTAAAGTGGTCGCACCGGACTCAAATACATAGCCTTTCCTGGTGTAGGAAGAGCTACACCCACCAGGATGTAAGCCTGCTTCTAGAACCAGTACTTTTTTCCCATCCGTACTTAGCAGACTCGCTGCGGACAATCCCCCCATTCCCGAACCTATTACCACTACATCCCATTCACTAGAAAGGCCTTCGCTACTACGGGTTCGAGTGGTTCTCATGATCATGTTGAATGTGGTTGTGGATAGCCATTGCTAGGTGCTCCACCGCTTCTAGGGCAGTACGAAACCATAGTTCGGGCTCTATTAATTCTACCTCAGAAACCATCCATTGATCGGCATCGTTTCGCAAGATATCGACCCTCCCATAAAGTGGTTTTGGGTCTATGAGTCCCATGACCATTTCAGCAAATTCAATAAGTTCTGGTGTGAGAGTAAAATGATGCACCGTTCCTCCGAAATCGTCCTGAACTCTGAAATCCCCTACTTTCACCCTTTTTTGGACCGCATGAGTGCATTTCCCACCCATAACCATTAGTGATAATTCTCCAAAACTTGTAACACTCGACACAAAAGGTTGAAGGATAAAGTCTTCTTTAGCATTTAACTTGGTAAATTCTCGGTCAAATGCCCCTATTTGCTCGTCCTTTAGTTGGTAGGTTAATCGAGCTGCACCCGCTATGGTGGGTTTAACTATTAGATGCTCATACTCTAAATGCGCGGCCCACTGACTTAAGGGGTTGGGGTGCTGCCTTGGTATGATGGTTGAGGGAACAATAGGAATTCCTTTTTGAGCCAAATCCAATAGGTAATGTTTGTCGGTATTCCAGCTCAATAAGGCCTTGGGGTTCATACAAGCCTTCGTAGGGAGTTGACCTAACCAGTGACTAAATTCCTCGAAGTGGTCAAAATAATCCCATGTCGTCCGAATCAACACCCAACTTGCCCTTTCCCAATCAATAGAGCTATCCCTCCAACTAACCCGCTTGTGCTCATACCCTAAAGTGGCCAGAGCGCTGCCTAAGAGCTCGTCTTCTCGAAAGATATTTTCCACATACGTATTTCCAGGAATGGGGCGGATGTAACGATCTTCCGTTACAAAATAAATCAATGTGCTCATCCCTTCGTGCGCTAACTACTCTTCATGAAAGAATTCGATCATATTCCCGTCTGGATCGGTGACAAACAAAAAACGTCCCTTTTTACGATTAGCTGGCCCACTTACGATGGCCACTTCATATTTTCTAAAGTATTCTGCTAATTCATCGACCTGCTTGGGTTCATCCACATAAAAACCAAAATGGTCCACACGGAAATCACGAGAACTGGGGTCATAGCTGGTTTCTGCCTCAACAATGACCAGTGTATCACCGTTACCAACGTCATACACCGCCATGCTCTGCCCCATTGTTTTGATAAGTTCGAGACCAAGTACCTCTCCATAAAAATACTTAGAATCTTCTATGCGATTTACTCGAATAGTTATGTGATTGAGACCTTTTGGCTTAAACATGGCGAAAGTGTAATTTAGTTAAGCTGTAAAATACGTAATTTTGATGCAATTACAGTGTTTCATTTTATAATTAACCACTCGAATTATCCCACAACCTGTGTTACTGGGCGCCATTCGAGTACTACCCTGACATATTTTGTCCACCCTATTCATTGTTGCAACACCCATTGGAAATCTAAAGGATATTTCGGAAAGAGCCTTAGAAGTACTTAAGACGGTTTCTTTAATTGCTTGTGAGGATACTCGAACCTCGTCCAAATTTCTCCAACATTATGGAATTTCTACCCACACTCGCTCGCTACATCAACACAACGAGCATCATAAAGTAGAGCAATTCATACGTCACCTAGATGCTGGACAAGACCTTGCTTTAATTACCGATGCAGGTATGCCTGGGATTTCAGATCCTGGATTTCTAGCTGTTCGCGCTGCTCACATTTCGGGTCATACCGTTAGCGTCATTCCAGGCGCTGACGCGGTTACCACTGCCTTAATTTCGAGCGGTTTACCGAGCGATTCGTTTTATTTCCACGGCTTTCTTCCCCATAAAAAAGGACGTCAAAAACAATGGGATTTCCTTGCTAACATGCCCTGCACTTTGGTAGTATATGAGAGTCCTCATCGAATCCTAAAATTTCTCACCGAAGCCACAACCTACCTTGGAGAAGATCGATATGTGGCCGTTTGCCGAGAACTCACAAAAGCCTTCGAAGAAATTGTCCGTGGGAAGTTGTCTGAAGTCGTTCCTATATTTGAGAATCGTGCCAAAATAAAGGGGGAAATATGTGTAGTTATTGCCCCACCAAATTATCAGGAAGAGCAAACGGAAGCTTTATGAGAAGCTATTCATCGATTAATCCATCAAGTCTATTCCCCCCAAGGTTAACTTGGGTCCATAACCCTTGGATTCTATCGGTTGGAGTAGGGCTGCTATTAAGCCTGAGTTTTCCGCCCGTAAATGCTTCCTTTTTGAGTTTTTTTGGATTTATTGGACTATACCAACTCGTACTTTTAAGCCATAGTTACCGGCACCTTGCACTAATTAGCTATCCAGCGTTCTTTGTATGGAATCTAGGGACTACCTATTGGCTTATTATGGCGAGTGTTCCAGCAGGCGTTGCCGCTATCGTGGCTAACAGCGCGGTCATGCTATTGCCTATGATGGTTATTCGATTTATTCATCATCGCTATCACCTTTTTGGTTGGACCGCACTTTTTCAGGCTGCCGCATGGATTTTGTATGAATATCTTCATCATCACTGGGACTTAGCTTGGCCTTGGCTCGGGATAGGTAATGCTTGGGCTAATCACATCTCAGTAATCCAATACATCTCTATCACAGGTCACTTGGGTATTAGTTTTTGGGTAGTGTTTGGAAGTTTTTTATGTGCCCACTGGTTGCAAATACCTAATAAGAAAGCTCTGAATACCGCCTTGCTGGTCTTGATTTTTGTCCTACCACCCCTTGCATCGATGATTTCTTTTGGGGTCTCATCCCAAGAACTCCAAGAGTTGAAGGGGGATTCCATTGGAGTGGTGGTCGTTCAACCAAATCATGATTCTTATCAAGATTACGGGGGCATGAGCGGAGCTGAAGAGGTTTTGGATAGCTTGTTCAACTTATCTAGTGTCCACAGAAATAGGGAGACCGAACTCATCGTTTGGCCTGAAAACGCCATTGATAAACCAATACAAATGGATTCGTGGCATGCCAAACGTATTGCAGATTCAGCAAAAACCTGGCAGACCAATTTTATCATTGGGACGGGGCTCTATACTCTTTACCCTGAGCAAACACCGGAGTTGTATCGTTCCAGCGTGAATGGCGTTAAGTATAATACCTACAACTCCACCCTATTTGCCGACTCAACTGGACAGTTATCCCGCTATGACAAGGCTCAATTAGTGCCATTTGTAGAACGCTTACCTTTTGTAGAGTTTCTGAACAAAATAGATGTATTTAATTGGGTTGATTGGGGTAAACATGCTGGCTTTGGACAAGGAGGTGAGCCCTCGATGCTAGAGAGTTCCTCCGGCTTTATAAGTCCCGGTCTGGTATGCTACGATTCGGTATTTCCGTCATGGAACCGTGCATTTGTACGTGATGGGGCTCAGATATTGACCATCATTACCAATGATGGATGGTGGGGTAATTCAAGCGGACACCTACAACATTTTGCCTATGCTCGACTTCGAGCCATTGAATTTCGCCGCTGGGTAGTTCGAAGTGCCAACAACGGAACATCAGGAATCATAAGCCCTGATGGGAGTATCCAACAAAAAACAGATTATTGGACTCGTACCTCCTTTAGCGCTGTTGTGCCCTTGCGAAATGATCTTAGCTTTTATGCTCGATATGGGGACTGGCTATCTATGTTGTGCTTTTTCCTTGTGCTCCTAAGTGTGGGATATGGCTGGGTGACTAGAAAACGGTGACAGAAGACTTGATCTTGTCGTGTTTGAGGTAGGTTTGTGGCTAGTACCTGAGAATGGTTGCACACCTGAGGCTGGTTTGTGGCTAGTACCTAAGAATGGTTGCACGCTTAGGGCTTACATGTGGCACATGTTGCTTACAAACAATGTAACGCTAGCGTGATCGAATGGCTATCCGAAAGTTAAACCGAATATCGTGATTGGTACGAGTGGGAATGTTATTGGATTCGATTCTTGAATAAGTATACTCAAAATTTGATGAGATAGTAGAGGATATCTTATAACCCAGGGTAAAACTACCGTTGATTCGTCGCTGCCCTGTTTCTCGTGCACTAAGCGTTTCGGCGCTTCCAATTTGATCCATCGTTATTCCATCTTGTAACGCATTATCCAAATCAGTATCGAGTTTGTAGGATATTTCAGTATCGTTTTTATAGCTTCCACGAAGGCTCATGTCAATATTATTCCGAAGCTTAGGCAAGAAAGAAATCCGCACATTCCGGAATATGTAATTTACAGAGGCGTCCACTCCTTGTGTCAGGGTCTCTGTAACCCGCTTTGAACTCACTGCAAACGTAGAAATGGTACTTCGGTCATAGCCAACATCGGTTTTTAAACCCGATTCCCAGGTCATGTTCAGTTTCACAAATGGGGAGAACCTACGCTCAGCCCTAATAGAGGTCGGCTCATAACTTCCACGCACATCTATAATAGAATAATCCCCGATATTCTGTCCTGACTGCTCGCCCACCAAAGCATTCAAACTCCAATCTACTTTATAGGTGCCTCGATAAGCGTGATTCAATGAGGCATTGGTCATGTACTGCCCTATGAAGGGTATATATTTTTCCAAACGGTTCCATGTCACTCTCCAACCCGGTTTAGGGAATGCCATAAACCCTTTTTCGCCTAATCCATTAGATCCAGCTCCTAGATAAGCTTTCATGTAGTCTTCTTGGAGGGTTGTACGGTTCAATACCCCTCGGCCATCGCTGTTCCCCAACGAATCCACAATAGAACGCTCACCAGGTCTAATATCCAGAACCGCCGTCTCAAGCTGACGTTGAAATAGATCCTTATATCCACCACCAAAGGCCCATACCGAAGAACTAAAAGAACCCGATTCTGTTCCGATGGATGTAATCTCGTTAGTAGGTGTGAGAGTAATTGTTTCTGTACTTTTTTGTGAAATGCTGGCATCCCAGTCCAAGTTTACCGTCACATTTTCAAATGGACTAATACGAGTACTCGCAGAAAAATTATCCCCTTGGGTATTATTAGCAGGAAGTTGAATATTATTTTCTCCCTCAAGGTTTCCAATCAGCTGCTGCTTTGGAATTCGATCTTTTAGTCCAAGCCGATATGCCAATGGAGGTGAATAATCGCCCGAGGATGCATCATTGAATGACTTAAAAAACTCCGAAGAGCCAGAATAACCAGGTTGTGAGCCACTTTTTTGGCGTTTGTAACCGATGGATACATCTTCAAGACTTAGTAAGGTAAGTAATGCTTTTCGTGAGAGGTACTGCACATCTTTAACCAAATCCGGGGGTGGTTTCGGAGTTCTCAGGCTATCTGCTACGCCGCTTTCAATTTCTTCTTTACGTTTTGCTTTAGCATCATTCCGTCGCTTTGTTTCATTCTTGTTAGATTCTTCCACCTTTTCATACCATCCAAACTTTTCCAAGAGTCTATTTGTACTCACCTTAAATGTGTTATCCAGTTGAAATGAATTAGAAACATTAGCCCCTAAATCGGAACCACTAGGACTATTGGTCCACTGATAGCCCCCCCCGTAAGAAGCGGAGTAGGTTAACCAGTTCAATGCATCTATGGCGTTAAGTTTAGGCCTCCAACTTGCCGAATAACTCTCCTGGTAAGAAGATCTCCGAGGCGCTAAGGTATCTCGAAGCGCTCCTTTTATGACATCAAAACTGGGTTTAATTCGGTAGGATAAACTATCCACATCGTCCCGATTACTTGGATTTATACCTAAACTCGAAAAATCAAAATTGGATGAACTCGTGAAGGTGATTGGAATCGAGGGCATAAAATTATAGCTAAAAGAAAAACGATTCTGCTGGGTGAATGCGTGAGATTGTTGTAACGCTTGAATATCCTCAGGATCACTTAGGTTACGTCTCCGAGATTCGTCATAACGCCGGGTAAGTGTAGATGAAGCCGTAATGGAAGAGGGTAAATAACCCAATCGAAGCTCGGACAATGCCCCAAGGACAGGAATGCCCTCGGTAAATTTAAAAGGCTGAAGTAACTTAATTCGGCGTAACGATAAATTGTACTGAATAGAAGCTTTATAGTCCCACTTATTCTGAAAAACTAATTGTGGGTTTTTAGAATACCCCTCGTTGTACACATAACTTAACTTGGTGTTATCCAAGGTTAACTGAGCCCATTTAGGCTTAGAATTACGCTTAGATATATTCGAAACATTGAATGAAAAAGTCTCATTAACCGTCTCAATATCATTGATTTTTGCGTTAATAACTTCATCTTTCAAATTAGATGGCACCGATTCATCGGCATTCACCTTATCGATAAAATCGGTCAAGCGAATATCCCCCTGTGATGGTAAATACTTCGGAGTTTGCGTATTAACCCTGCTAGAAATGGTCACCGGAAAACTCCACCCAAAACGGTCAGGAATAAGTTTATGCAGGTTAATGGTTGAGCTAATTCCGTACGCGGTTTGATCGGATACACTTCGATCCCCTAACCGTGATTCAAGCCCCCCAAAACCATTCGTTCTTCGGGTAAGATTCGCATTAACGGTAGCGAAGTCAGCAAATTTAATGGTGGACTTGGCATTCGCCGCCCAGCCTTTTTCGTTATCAAATCCAGACAGTCGTAACTCATTTAACCACATTTCAGCATTTAATAAAGGAGAACCTTTTGAGTTCACATTCTGTGGATCATATGGATTTCGTATACCCAACCCAATTTCGGTCACTCGATCTAGGGAAGGATTTCCTTTAATCGATACCACTGCCCCATCTACCTCTACTTCAGGATCTAACAAACCCTTTTGTTCAAACACTTCGGTTGGATCGGCGCCTGCATCGTCCCGAAGTTGCTTAAGTACATTAAATGCGGATATGATGATGTTCATATTATTTTCGTCGTATCGCCAAATTTCTGCAGCCTCTACCTCTAATTGGCCCGCATCAGATGGGTCGTAATTAAATGGCATAGGCTGTGATGGGCTTACCGGCTGGCGATATTCATAGAAGTTATTCTCCAAATCTGTCCCCAGCCGAACGACTAATTCTGCATCGCCACGCTTATCAAAACCTTCCCCGTGTACAAACATTCGCATGTTGGAATAATTTAAAAGGTTCAATTTACCCGGGTACACTCGTTTAACCATTTGAACCTTTCCTGCCTCTAAGTTTTCCACACTTAGCACTAATGACTGTTCATTTTCCAGTGCCTGAATTTGTGCACTTCGGTTCAATGCTCTAATGGCCCCATCGGGTTGACGGTACGGAAACGGTTCTCTGTTAGCATTTTCTTCGATATTGATCGTAGATAACTTAAAATCCCCTGGATTAACTGGGCTATCGCTTAAATTGGTTACTTTTCTCCATTGAGAGCCCACAAATTCCAAGGTTGCGAATCGCATGGTAAACGGTTTTTGGTACCCCGACATCCACATTCGGATGTAGGATATGTTCTGAAAGCTCTCTATGTCCCCAAATTTTCGCTTAAAATCACTCAATGGAACGCGTACCAAGTACCAGGTTTTGTACTCAGGATTTCGGGGTATTTTATCTACAATGTAGCTCCCAGATGAACCAATATTCAATTGTGAAGCATAAGCAGGATTGAAATCTATTTCATATTGATAATAGGAATTGGTTTGCTGAATGGATGAGGCACTGACCAAACCCTCGGTATCAGGTTTTAAGGTTACAGCGGTTTTATTATCACTGCCACCGCTTTCCGGGGTGTTCCCATCATGGTGACCTAACATTCTGAAAAAGCGTTCATGTAGCTTGAAATCGAGCACCTTGTTTTCTCCATAATAGACATAATCATCGTTGGATGGGTCTTCTTGAATCATAGAGAACTCTTCTGTTCCTTCCCCATACTGCGCCCGCATAGCCTCAATAAAGTCCCCAAAAAGGGCTCCTTCATCCCTGCTTTCGGCTCCTGGAGTCCCTGGATTGGGGGCGCCGTCCAAGCCGACATCCTCTAGGGCTCTTTTATCGTTTGAAAATTGACCTAGGGGGACCGGTGGGGATGGTGGGATGTAAGAACGCGGTTGAGATTCTGCATCATCTTCTTGTAAGTTATTTAACACCGTTGAAAGACCGTCTTCGGTGTTAAGCCGAACATTGGGAATGATATCCTCTGAAATAATTCCTAAATCCAGATAGATTTTACCATCATAGAAGGCTTCTTCCCCGGTTGGATCTTGACCACCTGGTAATATGGCTTGGACCCAAAATTCTAAAAACTCGATATTGTTTTGAACCAAATCTTCTTGCCCAGAAGGTATGACATAGGTCATACCACCCCATGTGTTTTCAGGCGTATTTTCTAAGACGTTTTTAAGATCTAGATTATAATTATAAGGCCCTCGTTTGGTTGGGTTGTAATGGATGTCGAGGGAAGTAATGACATCTTCTTGTCGATTGTTGGTTTCCCGCCCCTGGAATACATCCTTCAATAAAATTGTTTCCGATTCAGGAGTAACAATCGCATTACGAATTGAACTGATGTTCCGAGGAATGGAGTACCATGAAAATTGAGATCGCAAATCTGCTCGCGCCTTTCGGTCAAAACTACTTTGAGGGGTGGTAAAATCCGGATTAGCAAAATAGGTCTCGTCTGGGACGTAGCCAGGTAAGGCAGCCGGTGCAGAAGCTAGATTCCATCGGGTTGGATTGGTGAGACTAATGGTGTATTCGGCCCCCTCAAAGTCATCTATGAAAACCAATCCGTTTTTTTCGTCCCTATACAGTTCATTGTTATCGATAGCCTCCTGAACCGCATTTGTTTGAGCAACCCCAGGTCGCAACTGAGCAAACTCCCCACTAAATTGGATATTTGATGGGGTTTTGGTCTGAAGTAATGGCACCCTATCGATTGCCTGAGTTAGCCAAGGCGCTTCAAAATTGGCTCGAGCATCCAAACCTAAGACGGTGTTATTGATAGGTTCATTGCCAATTCGAATTTTATCCGACAGTGGCTGTTCCTTTAATTTGAAAAAAGTACTACCAAATTGAATATCATCATTCACGCGATATTCGGTTCTTAAACCTGTAAAATTTTTCTGGCCTATAATTGAGAACTGATTACTCTCATACTCTACTTCTATTTCTTGACCTGGGGCAAGGTAGCGTTCATTCATGATGGTGAGTGATCCAAACGAGTAATCGACTTCAAAATCAGTACCTTCGGTCAACTCAACGTTGTTAGCAAACACTTTTACCGAGCCCTCTATAAGACCAAACCCAAGATAAAAAGATCCTGAAACACCTCCTTTAGAATTACCCGATATGGTGTAATTACGGTTCTTAGAAATATCTCGTGCGTCACTCTGTTTAAGCTCATACAATTCTCCAAAGGTAAGGGATTGACGAACTGAGTCACTTACTGAGTTCCCAAGAATTTCATCTATTCGCTTCCCGAATGGCTCTAGATACGGGAACATGATGCGACCGGCTCCTGCATCAAGGGTAATTCCTGTAAAATCAATCTGATTATCTGGAATAGTTGCTCCTTCCGAATTTAACCGGTCAAGTCCTAAATCTTGCAACAACGTAGTAGACCTGCCAGGTAAATTTACTTCGGGTATGTTACCTCGTGTATCCGCAATTTCAAGCTCAAATCCTTCTGGATTAATGCCAGAAACGCCTAACGAATAGATATTTCGCATCGTTAACTCCCACGCTTTATCCGAGGTGGTCATCCCCCCTGGCCGTAGTAACTTCAAATAAATCCGGTCATTTCCTGATGCATTCAATTCCCCAACCGCAACGGGAGCCCCACCCTGCTCCGGATCGTTGTAGACATAGGCAACCGCAACAGCATCACCTGTGTTAATGTAACTCTTCATACTTATGAAGCCCAATGCACGATTAAAGGTGTAATCAATCCCCTCTTGTAGCAGTTCAAATGGAGCGTCTACATATTCTTGAGCAGTTGCTCCGAAATCTTCGTTTGTGGCATTTGAATTGGTCGCTCTCAATTCATTTAACGTGACCTCGTTATACCGATCGCGATCATTACCTGGTAATCCGTATAACTGATCATTGAAACGGTTTACCCCTAAATCGAGTAAAGCAATGGCCTGTACCGCAGATTCGCCTGGAATTTGCTCAGCCCTGCGGACATATAAATACAATTCTGACACCTGATAGGGTTGCAGGATGTTTTGAGGATCGCTTAATGCTTGCTCAAATTGCTGACGATTATAAAAATCCAAGAAAAAGTGACGCCCATCCTCATAATCTGCTGGAGTGATATCAATAGCTTGTTCTTGAGAACCTCCCGATATTTTCTGAGAATTACTCTTTCCTTTTTGTTGGGAGACCACAGAAGTTAACTTAAGAGGGCCTAACTCTGAAATGGCCTTTATTCCAAAGAGTGATTTACCACCAGAAACCAGGGAATTTCCAGTTTCCATGGATACGTTTCCCATCTCAATACTTTTTATAATCTCATCTTCGTACCCTTCATACACTATACTGAGTCTATTCTGAAAATCGAATTGACGCTCGGTATCCCAATCGGTTGCGATGGTTAATTTATCCCCAATATTACCTTGAATATTGAGCTGTAAATTCTGGTTAAAGGTAGGGTCTACCCGAGTGCGAAGGTCTTCTGGTAATGTTCCATCATCGAGCTTTTGTATGGAAGCACCTACATTCATGTTAGCTGATCCATTCACCCTTAAACTCACCTCATCTGTTCCGAAAATGGTGGTAAACGCAGAGTTTTCGCCACCTGGAACCGAAATCCGAAAATCCAATAAACCCCTACTCTCCTCTTGTTGTGCTTTAGCTTCGCGAATGAGCTGACGGCGAATGGTCAACTCATTTTGCTCCATTTTTAACGATATAAAATCTTCAAAATCTACAATCGTTAATGGGGCTATATCGGTATTATACCAATTGTTTTGGATGGTATAGGTTGAAACGCTATCCCATTGGACAGCTATATCCCAACTGGTTGATGGACTTGAGTATAGCGCGCCTACTTTGGGAGCGTACAATTTTGCAGCCCCAAATTTCGGCTGGAACCGGTAGATTTTCACTCCTTCAAGTAAACTATCCGGTATCACTTCAATGGTTAAGGAATCCTGACTAAATTCCTCATCTTCTTGCTGTTGACGTTGCTGTTGCTGAAGATTTTGATTTTGCCCCCCTCCACGCTCTTGAGCAAAAAGACGCACGTCTACCACTGAGGCGAAAATGAGTGTTATTATCGCCCAACATGTACAAATGCATCTGAACTGTAATGTTGGCACCTAAAAAGTACTAATGAATAGAATAGTAACGGTGGATTATAGGCACTTGAGTTTTGGTGGCTGATTATTCGCAAATGGATTCCAATAATACCATATATTTGGCTATGTTGAAAGCATTTACCGAGACTTGATCGTAGATTATAAACACTTCTCCTTGTTTTCTTTTTCAAAATTAAAATCGATGAAATTGAACCCGCTACAAATAGATTTACTCAAAAAACATTTGGGCCCATTCCTCTTTTGTTTTTTCGGGGTCATGTTTGTTCTGCTCATGCAGTTCTTGGTGTTACATATCGATAAACTCATCGGTAAAGATATTCCTGTAGGGGTTATTCTTGAACTAATCATTACTAATCTAGCCTATATGGTTGTACTGGCTGCACCTATGGCGGTGCTAGTTGCCAGCCTAATGGCGTTTGGGAAGTTTTCAGAGCACAATGAATTAACTGCCCTCAGAGCTTCTGGAGTGAATACTCTACAGATAATTATGCCCGTTTTGATAGCGTCTATTTTATTGTCGGCTGGGCTTATGTGGTTTTCAAATGCGGTGCTCCCCGAAGCCAATAGTAAAGCTAGAAGCCTATTCATAGATATTCGACTAAAAAAGCCCGGTTTCGAGTTAGAACCCAATGTGTTCTATGACGGCATTGAAGGCTACACTTTTCTGGTCGACCGGATAGATCCTGTTTCAGACACTTTATATCACATTACCCTATTTCAAGAACCCACCAATCTTCAAAATAGAGCCTACATTAAAGCAGATAAAGGTTTTTTAACAAGTGAGGGCACGGAAGCACTTACCTTGCATTTATTCGATGGTGAAATTCTTCGATATCCTAGCAAACGAGCGGCTACTCGAGACCGAAATATGGAGCAAATCAAGTTCCAAAAGCACCGAAAAACCTTTGATCTTTCTGACCTAGCTTTTAATCGAAGTGTGGGCTCAAGCTCTTCTCGAAGTGATCGCACCATGAGTATTCAGGCGATGGCGTTTGTTGTTGATACCCTGGAACAAGAAATAAAAGAACTCCGCTATCAAATAGTTGAGGATTCCATAAGTACACTTCATCCAGCAACCTACAACCAAGGTACTGCATCTACTAAACCTACTAAATCAGGGCATATAGGCCAATCAAATCTCTTTATTCTGAACCAAGTCGGTTCTATTACGCAAAAAATTCGTCTTGCAAATTTAGGATACAGCCAAGTTGAAAATGCCCAATCCAAAATTGAGCGGACCAAAAGTAATGAGTTATGGAGAGTTAAACGAATTCAACGGTATTGGGTTGAAATTCACAAGAAATTCTCCATTCCTTTTGCCTGCATTATATTTGTTTTATTGGGTGCGCCTATTGGGATACTCACACGGAAAGGGAATGTTGGATATGCCGCAATTATCGCCTCAATATTGTTAACAGTATACTGGATATCGGTAATTCAAGGAGAAAAATTAGCCGATAGATTGTTTATTAGCCCATTTTTGGGAATGTGGTCTTTCAACCTCTTCTATATGATGATTGGCTTCCTATTATTATTACATCTAAGCTACGATTTGCGCTCATTATTACCCAACAAATCGGATCGAGTTACCGAGTGAAACATCTAGATCGATATATCATTCGTCGCTTAATTTCGATCACTTCGCTGGTATTAGTGGTGCTAATTTTTATTTTTATTATCATCGATTTCTCAGAAAACAGCGACGATTTTACAGATCGTGGTGCTACTATGGGGGAAATTTGGGGCGATTACTATATCAATTATATCCCCGAAATGATTCGGCTAGTATTGCCTTTAGCCATATTTTCGGCTTGTTTATATCTGGTAGGCCAACTTTCAGAGCGTCTTGAAATTACCTCCCTAAAAGCAGCCGGGGTGAGCCTATATAGATTATTCATCCCTTACCTTATGTTTGGATTAATAAGTGCGGTAGGTCTTAGCGCCTTAGATGCCTGGATCATTCCTGCATCTAATGCCCAGAGAATTCAGTTTGAAGAGCAATACATTAAGCAAAAAAATGAACAACTAGATCGTAACGATATTTATCGAGAACTTTCACCCGGGAGCTATTTGCAGGTGAATTATTTCGATCGCGACCAACAAACAGCCTATCGAATTCGGATGGTTCAATTCGACCAAAGAGGTGTGAAAAAACTTCTTACTGCTACTAATATGGCATGGTTGGAAGATAAAAATGAGTGGCGTCTTACCACCGTTCAAGAACGAATATTTACCGATTCAGGCTTTGTAGAGCGTAATGTAGCAGGATTTGATACTCTTCTCAGCCTACTTCCTCAAGATTTAGCACGAAGTAGCTCTGATATTTATCAATTAAGCTATACCGAAGCTTTTCAGTACATTGACGGAATTAAACGCAGTGGTGCCAGTGGTATTGAAATACCACAAGTTCAACTGTATGCCCGGATGGCCTACCCCTTCTCAATTGTAGTGGTCTTGATTATTGGATTTGCGGTGGCAGCCGTTCGGCGTAGAGGGGGGAAAGGGGTGTACATTGCTGCCGGCTTGGTGATCAGTTTCTTGTACCTGGTTATCATGAAAATCATGGAACCATTTGGTGCACTAGGTCTACTGCCTCCAATTTGGGCTGCACTTATTCCACATCTACTTTTCTTGTGTGTGGGTATAATCGGTATAAAACTTATTCGAAAATAACTCCCTTAGTTGATAATGGAAGTGGCAAACAGCTTTTGATGTTACTTGAGGGTTATTTTTCTGCTTGCGAACCTGTGCTAAAGCTCCAGGATTTATAGTACGGGCTTTAGGATCTATGCTTCTGCTTGAGGGCCTCTGTACAATGGAATATCCTTGGTCTTGTTTTGAATGGCCCCGTGTTCAGCTTCATATTTGGAGACATTATCTTGAAGAGCGTTCATTAAGCGTTTAGCGTGGTCCGGAGTCAGAATCATTCGTTTGGCTACTTTGGCCTTTGGAACTCCTGGCATAACTGCTATAAAAGCTAGGATAAATTCCGATGGTGAATGCGTTATCATAACCA
>ERZ802827.168-NODE-168-length-36102-cov-21.7485_pt1 | contig 36102 bp, 36 predicted proteins | sample MGYA00345652_ERZ802827 | MGnify/ENA primary metagenome ERZ802827 (study PRJEB30503, sample SAMEA104212372) | marine metagenome | biome: Westerlies Biome; feature: [SRF] surface water layer (ENVO:00010504) within the epipelagic zone...; material: water... | reverse complement strand
AAAACCCCTTCACTAAAGCGAAAGGGTTTTTGTGGTACCTCCAGGAATCGAACCAGGGACACAAGGATTTTCAGTCCTTTGCTCTACCAACTGAGCTAAGGTACCCCGCAAATTTGCAGGCACAAATATACTCCCTTTCCCACAATTGACAAGAGGCTTGAAAAAAAACTTCTACTTTTGCTGGCAATGAGAAATAGTAGTAATCATTTGGTGTTAGATGTTGGCAATACGCATATCAAATACGGCTATTTTGAAAATGACAGATTAGATAAATCAGGTGTATGCACGCTGTGGACAGAAGCTCAATGGCATACATTTCACCAACAAAACCCTTTTGAATCTGTTTTAGTAGGAGCGGTTGGAAACGCAACAAAGCCTCTGCTTGCCAAAATACCAAAATCATGTTCCATTCATATAGTTGACAATACAACCAATTATCCTTTCACTTCCGTATATGATAACATGCAAGACCTAGGGGTGGATCGTAAAGCGGCATTAGCAGGCGCATTAAAAACTCACCCAAATACATCTGTATTGATTATAGATGCAGGGAGCTGTATTACTTACGACTATATGAACTCAAATGCGATGCATCTTGGAGGTGCGATTTCGCCAGGAAGAGCCATGCGTTATCACGCAATGCATTTGTTTACTAACCAATTACCTCATTTAACTCCTACAGAAAAAATACCCACTATTGGCACTTCAACAAAAAGTAGCATGGAATTGGGAGTAGAATTAAGTGTTATTGCTGAAATTAAAGAGCATATTACCGCTTTTGCCCAGGAGTATGGTAATTTTACCATAATTTTAACAGGTGGCGACGCTAAATTCTTGAATAAAAAGATAAAAAATCCCATATTTGCGGTCGCAGATTTGACCCTTATAGGACTTTACCACCTACTGATGTTTAATTCATTTCATGAAAAGTAATTTTCTCATTCTTATACTAGTTGTTGTTAGCTCGTATACACTCGCACAAAACGCAACGCTATCTCCGTATTCATATTACGGTATCGGGCAACCCGTCCCTACAAGAACGGCAGAAAACAACGCTATGGGTGGTGTTACTGTCTATGCCGATAGTACGCAATTTAGCCTTGATAACCCTGCTACTCTTGGTAAGCTTAGATTTGTGCAATATCGAATAGGCGCAAACTACAATTCAACGCTGCAACACTCATCCTCTGTTACATCATCTACGGCAACTTCATCGCTTAACTATCTAGCTCTTAGTGTACCTACCAAATATTTTGCGTTTAGTTTTGGGCTTAAACCCAAGTCTTCAACGGGTTATAGAATTACAAACACAGGCGAGCTAAATGGATTAGAGTATCAGAACATATTTGAGGGAACTGGAGGCGTTAATAGTACTTTTTTAGGCCTTGCCGCGAATCCGATTGATGGGCTGAGTTTAGGCGTTAGTGTATTGTATAATTTTGGATACAATGAAAAAAGATTCAATGAAGCGATAGTTGGAATACAAAATAGCACACAGGTAATTACTCGTTCTGAATTTAGCGGTGTTCATTACGCCTTTGGGCTGCATTTCAATCGGAACATTTTTTCTGATTATACACTACAATTTTCAGCAACTTTCACACCAAAATCGTCTCTTGAAAGTCAAAACTCGAAAATAATATCTGCCATTTCAAACGGAAGTACTATTGTAGAGCAAGAACAACTAGATTTGGATAATATGGCCACCACGACTAATAAACTTGCAGCTGAAACATCCATTGGTCTTGGTATAGGAAAATCACAACATTGGTTTGTTGGAGCTACATACGTGACGGCTGATCAGGGCATAACAAGCCCTTTTGAAAACAATTTAGATGCAAATTTTGTTGCTGCCTCAAGGATATCTGTTGGAGGATTTTACATTCCTAAATATGATTCCTTTACTAATTACTTAAGTCGAGTAGTATATCGAGTTGGAGCACGCTGGGAACATACAGGTATGGAAGTGAAAAGTCGGGCAGTGAAGGACTTTGGCATAACCTTTGGAATTGGATTACCCATGAATGTATTATCAAAAGTGAATATCGGCGTGGAAATCGGCCAAAAGGGAACGACAGACGCAGGTTTACTAAAAGAAAATTACACAAATATTATGCTTGGTTTTTCACTAAGCGATGTTTGGTTTATAAAGAGAAAATACGATTAAAAGTAAAATTATGAGAATCACGTTGTTTTTTTTGGTGTTAAGCATTGGATTAGGCGCAAGCGCACAGGATGATAAAAGCTCTTGTCCAGGTAATTTATCCATTTTTGCTGAGTTTGCAAAAGTGAAAAATTACGATTCGGCATACCAGCCTTGGAAAGAAGTACGTACCATTTGCCCAGAACTCAATGTGGCAACTTTTAAGTACGGAGAGCGCATCTTAGCACATAAAATCAAAAATGCTACTGAGGATAAAGCTGTTTATCAACAAGAACTTATAGCGCTATATGATGACTGGATTACCTATTTCCCAACAACAAAAAGAGGGGCTAGCGAAGTGGGGAAAATCCTCTCCTCAAAAGCACAGGCACTGGTTGACTACAAATTGGGAACAACCCAAGAAGCATTTGATACGTTTAATCAAGCTTTTACGCAAGATGCGGCGAGCTTCACTAGCCCAAAGCGCTTGTATACTTTTTTTAAAACAAGCTATCAGTTGTATAAAGAAGGAAATCAATCTACGGAAGAGTTATTTAATAAATACGAAGAAATATCTGAAAAATTTGAGTTGGAACAGACAAACTTAGCACGAAAGCTCGATGTGATATTAAAGAAGGAAGACGCTGGGGAACCTGTAACTTCTCGAGAACAACGCAATAAGCGGGTTTACGAAACCAATGTGTTGGCGTTTTCTACTTATGCAGGTAATTTAGAAGCGATGATTTCTAAGGAATCAAGCTGTGAAAATTTAATTCCATTGTATCGCAAAAACTTTGAAGTAAACAAAACGAATAGCGTATGGCTAAATCGTGCGGCAAGCAGAATGGATGCCAAAGAATGTTCAGACGATCCACTTTTTGTTGAGTTGGTAGAGGCGCTTCACGGCATTAACCCCTCTGCAAACTCTGCGTATTATTTAGGCTTACTTAAAGATAAAGCTGGAGATAGTCAAGGTGCATTGGCATATTACGAAGAGTCGTTGACACTTGAGGAAGACCAATACCGAAAGGCTACTATTTTGTACAAAATTGCAGTAAAGTTTAAAACTAGAGGGTTGAAAAGCAAGGCGCGCACTTATGCGCTCAGAGCGTTAAAAAACCAACCATCTATGGGTAAGGCGTATATGCTTATTGCCAACCTGTATGCTTCAAGTGCTAACAAGTGTGGTGCTACGCAGTTTGAAAAACGTGCCGTATATTGGTTAGCGGCAAAAACGGCTCGCCGTGCTGCTTCTGTTGACCCTGGAGTAAAGAAAACAGCACTTAAAATGGCGGCAAGCTATAGCGGTAGAGCTCCTAGTAAAACAGATATTTTCACCGAGGGCAATTCTGGCCAAACCATCCGTTTTACATGCTGGATTAATGATAGTGTAATTGTTCCGGAGCTGTAGTATGCAACAACTTGCTTTGTTCAAAAAAATCATGTTTGCACTATTGGCGTTTGCCATTTGTTCATGTAAAAATAATTTTGAACAAGTAAAGCAACTCAATCAATTTGATGCGCTCCCAGTAGGAGAAGCGGACACAATACGTGTCGTATATACAGATTCAGCGCAAACCCTGGCCATTCTAACAGCGCCTAAAAACTTGGACTATACCAATCAACCATTTCCGTATTCTGAGTTTCCCACTGGCGTTGAGGTGGTGTTTTATGATGAAAACAACAAGGAAACTTTTGTGAAAGCGGATTATGGGATTTTCTATAAACGAACCAGTTTGGTGGACTTACGCGGCAATGTACAGATTACTACTCCGGAAGGAGCTGACTTGCGTACTTCTCAACTTTATTGGGATGTTGACAGAGAATGGGTTTTTACACAAGAAAACTTTACCTTTAAAAACAAAGATTATGACATTGCAGCGCGCGTATTAGACGCCAGTAGGTCGTTTGATAAAATAACCACAGGGCCACTTATTGGAAGTGTTGCCGTAGAAGAAGAATTATGATAAGATTTTACCGAGTTTCCGAAATTATTTACCTTGCCTTTGGGGTGTTATTTTTATTTAGAGCGTTTTACTTTTACGGAGATGCAGAATCGAGAACTACACTCGATATTGTCATTGCAGTTGTTGCTTTTTTGATGTTCTATATCAGAAGAAGATACCGTAAAAAATTGGAAAAGCGTAAGCAACCCTAAACCATGTCTGTAGAGGTAACGGTTTTACTCATTAGCCTATTGTTGTCGGCATTTTTCTCCGGTATGGAGATTGCTTTTGTGTCGTCTAACAAAATTCGGCTTGAAATTCAAAAATCACAAAAAACAGGCTACAGCGCGCTTCTGAAAACTATTACCAAAAGCCCATCACGTTTTATTGTGTCCATGCTTGTAGGTAATAATATTGCACTTGTGGTGTATGGTATTTTTGCTGGCGAGCTCATTGTGCGTCAACTATTTCCGGATTACGCCACTTTTTCATCTTTGCCATTGCATATTATTTTCTATCAAACTCTAATCTCTACAGCAATTATTTTAATCTCTGCAGAGTTTTTACCCAAAGTGCTTTTCCAGATATATGCCAATCGATTTTTAAGCCTTTTTGCACTACCAGCTTTTGTTTTTTATCAATTAATGAAGCCCATTAGTTGGGCGATACTTCGTTTTTCTGATAACGTGCTATACCGTTTTTTTAATGTTCCAAAGCAAGAAGAACCCATTGCATTTAGTAAGGTGGAACTAGGTGATTTTGTTTCGGAGCATATTGAAACAATTAGTGATGATGACCGAGATGCCGAATTACAACTATTTCACAATGCCCTATCGTTTACTAATCTGAAAGCTAGAGAGGTCATGGTACCTCGTGCTGAAATGGTTGCCGTGGATAGATATGAGAAACCAGCAGAATTGGTTAATATATTCTCCTCCACAGGATTCTCAAAAATTTTAATTTATGCGCAGGGCATGGACAATATTATTGGGTACGTTCATGCTTTTGATATGTTTAAAAACCCTAAATCACTTCATGCTATTATCAAGGCTGTGGAGTGGATTCCTGAAACCATGCGTATTCAAGATGTTTTTAATTTATTGGTCAAAAAAAGACGTAGTATTGCTGTAGTATTGGACGAATACGGCGGTACTGCAGGTATGCTTACTCTCGAAGATATTATTGAAGAATTATTTGGAGAAATTGAAGATGAACACGATACGGTTTCTAATGTAGCTATTACACATGATGATGGGTCATTTACCTTTTCGGCGCGCTTTGAAATTGATGAGATCAATGTCAACTATGGTCTTAATTTGCCTTCATCAGAATCGTACGAAACATTAGGGGGCCTTATTGTGCATCACACCGCAGATATTCCACAAGAAGGAGAACAGCTAACTATGGAAGGCTTTACCTTTGAAATGCTGGAAGTCTCCAATACCAAAGTGGAATTAGTAAAAGTCTATGTTAATTAGCATTTTAAATTCTTCATTTTAATTGTATTTTCGCATCCAGTCTAAATTTTTTAACCATGGCTATTTTAGGTAAAATCAGAGAACGTTCTATCTTTTTAATTTTCATCATTGGAATGGCGCTTTTGGCGTTCGTTTTCACTGGAGTTTTCGACGGAAACTCCTCCTCAAGTCAAGACCCTGTTTTGATAGTTGGGGAAGAAGAAGTAGGCATTGATGAATTTAGTCGTCAGGTAGATTATGCCGAACGCAGCTACCGGATGTCTACCATGCAAGCGGTCAATTTTGCCTACGAACAATCAGCCAACGCAAAAGCCTATGCGCAAACTTTTGACGCCATAGGGCTACAGGTTGGAAAAGCACACATTGAGCAGTTTATAAAAAACGACCCTAATTTTTCTTCTGACCCACAGTTTCAAGGAGAAGATGGATCTTTTGATCCCAACCTTTTCACTGATTTTATCTTAGATTTAAGTCAAAATAATCCACAAGGATTTGAGCAGTGGAAATCACAGGAGGCGTCCATAAAAAACAATCTCCGTGTTCAACAATACGTAGATATGGTTTCTACAGGGCTGAATGTAACCGACTTTGAAGCTCAGCAAAGTTATGCTTTACAAAACGATATTATTGATTTGGATTATGTTCGCATTCCATACAGTGTGATTGCTGATAGTCTAGTAAGTGTATCAGACAAGGATATCGCAGCTTATATCGCAGATAATTCTGAAACCTATGAGCGTGAAAAAGCTATTGATTTGCAATATGTACAATTTACAGAAGCTGCAACCCCAGAAGATAAAGTACTAATTGAGAACGAACTGCGTGAATTGCTTAACACACGTGTTGAGTTCAATGAAGTGTCCAAACAAGAAGAAACCTTTCCATCGTTTGCTGATGTTTCCATTGAAGCCTTAACGTCTTTTATTAGTGAGAACTCTGATGTCGCATTTCAAGATGCTTTTGTTTCTGAAAATGAGTTGACAGGCAACTATGCCAACACTTTATTTAACCTCCCTTTGGGTGAGGTTTTTGGTCCATATGAAAACGATGGTTACAGCAATATTTCCCGCGTGATTGCTAGAGAAAAAAGCGGAAAAGCAAAAGCGCGTCATATTTTAATTTCCCATAAAGATGCTGCACGTGCCGCAGAAACAGTAACTCGATCAAAGACAGTCGCAAAAAAAGAAGCAAATGCACTGTTGAGAAAACTTAAAAGTGGTGGTGATTTTGCACAATTGGCACGTGAAAATTCAGATGGCCCTTCAGCCTCGCGGGGCGGTGAATTGCCCGAATTTGTAAGGGAAGATATGGTAGCACCTTTTAGCGACTTTGTTTTTGGAAATCGAGTAGGTGCTTTTGGAGTAGCTGAAACTGAATTTGGCTTTCATGTCATTGAAGTACAAGATAAAAAGGATGTGGTAAAATTGGCCACTATTTCTAAAAAACTAATTCCCTCCGAAGCAACGAGTAACCTAGTGTTTACTGAGGCTACACAGTTTGAGTTGGATGTGCAAAAAACAGATTTTCAAGAACTAGCTTCCTTAAAAAACTACACGGTTAGAGAAATTAATGATGTTAAGATTTTAGACGAGTCTTTGCCGATTTTGGGGGCACAGCGCCAAATCGTTCGTTGGGCATTTGAAGAAGACCGTCAGGCAGCAGACGTGAAGCGATTTGCATTATCTTCTGGAGGATACATTATTGCTCAAGTAACATATGTCAAAGAGGCGGGGTTACCAGATGTAGAGGAAATAAAAGCAACAGTCTCATCACTTGTTATCAAGCAGAAAAAGCAAGCTCTACTTTTAAAGCAAATGGCGGATGATTACGTATCACTGGATGAGGTTGCTAATCAGTTTGAGCAAACAGTGAGCGCTGCCAAAGCGGTAAATCGTTTTACAAGCATGCTTTCAGGTGCTGCAAACGAACCTGATGTTATTGGTACTTGTTTTAGCTTGGAACAAGGCAGCATTTCTAAACCTATTATCGGAAATTCAGGTGTTTTTGTTGTACAACTCAAAACAAAAACTGCGGCTGAAGACCTATCCAATTATGCAGGGTATAAAGCGTCACTTTTAAACGCAACTAAGCAAAATACGCAAAGCAAAGTAGCTGATGCCCTAAGAAAAACGTTTGAATTAACAGACAATCGAAGTCAGTATTATTAGGTTATAGCTTACACAACGTAAGATTTATCCTATATTAAATAAACGCATCTTTTTAAATGTATTTAACGGTTGAAAACGTAATTTCAGCCTATAAAGTGTATTCTCCTCACTTTATCAAGTCATAGGCCTTGCTTATTATCACATATTTACGGTAGTGGATGAAACAAAACAACTTCAGTACACGTATTTTTACAAGTATAGTATTGTGATTTGAAAAGTAACGCACTTCCTTTTTGCTCCTGGTTCTAAAACCAACTTTCAAACCCTTTCCAAGCTGCTGAAACAAAAAATAGCAGAAAAACAAAGGACACAATAAATTTAAGGACTACCCCAGAAAGAAAGCCCAAAAAAGAACCAAAAGCCGCCTTGAGGGCAATTTTCCGATTCGGATTTTTACTAAGTTCACCTGCAAATGCTCCGACAAAAGGACCTAATATAATTCCAAAAGGCGGAAAAAAAAGTCCCAACACTAAGCCAATGGTAGAGCCAATAGCGCCTGCTTTTGTACCGCCCAACGCTTTGGTACCCCAAATGGGAATTAAATAGTCCAATATCATGATGACTATAGCAATTGCCAACGTCCAGCCCAAAAAGGTCCAATCTTGTTCAATTTTACTGGTATAGTGTAACGATAGTAACCCAAACCAACTGGTTAGTGGCCCAGGAATTATGGGCAAAAAACTGCCTGCCATACCCAACATGATGAGTAATGCACCAAGAAATAATAGTACAATGTCCATGTATATAAAAATACAAATTATTCATGGGTTCAATCAAATTCAAGGCTTTATTTTTTACTTTTATAAGATGAAATTTTGGAGACTTTTCTTGGTAGGTTCATTCATTATTATTGGGTGTAATTTTACGAAAACGAATCCTCAAGTACCAAATATTAATTGGACGGAGCTGGACGAACCGCCGATGTTCCCCGATTGCCCTAAAGACGATATTAGCGAAAACTGGAACTGTTTCACGGTAATACTACAAACGAAACTCGAAAATAAACTTCTCACAAATCGTATTTCAAGCCTTGGATTAATAGATACCCTTTTTGTTAATTTGAAAGTTGATACGATTGGGCAGCTTTCAATTACGGGCTACTCTAATAACAAGAAAGTCAAGATTTCACCTCTTATTTTTTCAACTGTAGAAGAAGTAGTGGCTTCATTACCTCAATTTCAACCTGCATTTAAAACAAATTTGGAAGTTCCAGTGGAGGTCCATTGGCTGCTTCCGGTGGCAATTTATAAGTAGCAATTATTCCCTATTTTTACATATGGCTGATTCGCGCATAATTCTAGGAGTTGACCCAGGAACTACCGTTATGGGTTTTGGGGTTATTAAAGTGAGTGGAAATAAACTCAACTGCCTTCAGTTAAACGAGCTCAAACTAAGCAAGTACGAAAGTCATTATGTGCGATTGGGACATATTTATACACGTACAGCAGAGCTAATTGAAACACACAAACCAGACGAAATGGCGCTTGAAGCTCCATTTTTTGGTAAAAATGTGCAATCGATGTTAAAGCTGGGGAGGGCACAAGGCGTTGCTATAGCTGCGGGTATTGCTCACGATTTGACGGTTTTTGAATATTCGCCTCGAAAGATAAAAATGGCAATAACGGGTAGTGGAAATGCATCTAAAGAACAGGTAGCCAAAATGTTACAACAACTAACGGGGTTAAAAACACTCCCTAAAAATTTGGACGCAACCGACGGACTTGCTGCTGCCGTATGCCATTATTTTAATCCAGCACAGCAAACCGAGAAAAGCTACTCGGGATGGAGTTCATTTGTGAAGCAACAAGAACACCGGATAAAAAAATAATCATGTCGGGTATTTACCTTCATATCCCTTTTTGTAAAAAGGCGTGTCACTACTGTAATTTTCATTTTTCAACCTCAAAAAATCACATGAGTGAAATGATGGATGCGATTAAAAAGGAATTGAGATTGCGCACCAATGAGATAAGACAAACTGTGGAAACCATCTACTTAGGCGGGGGAACACCTTCCATCCTTGCCGCAAATGCTATTTCGGAGCTTATTGCAACGGTTTACTCTCATTACGATGTTGTTATAAATCCTGAAATTACACTGGAAGCAAACCCTGACGACCTAACGCCAACTTACTTGGCAGCGCTAAAAAAAGCAGGAGTTAACCGATTATCGATTGGCGTGCAGTCCTTTCACGACACAGAACTCAAGCTGATGAATCGTGCGCATAGCGGCAGGCAGGCCATCCAATCGGTAGTTTGGGCACAAGATCATTTTGATAATATATCGCTTGATTTGCTTTTTGGTACTCCACATACCAAATTCTCCGATTGGAAAAGAAATCTTGACACTGTACTAACGCTCGGTGTTCCGCATATTTCGTCTTACGCCTTAACGCTAGAACCAAAAACGGCCTTGGAGCATTTTGTAAAAAAGGGTGTTGTTTCCCCTCTTGACGAAGAAGACGTGGAAAAACAATTTTTATACCTCGTCGATACGCTTACAGCAAATAACTATGAGCACTATGAGCTGTCCAGTTTTGGTAAAGCGGGATATCACTCCAAAAACAACACAGCTTATTGGAAAGGAAAATCGTATTTGGGTATTGGACCTTCGGCGCATGGTTTTGATGGCGCACAACGCTATTGGAATGTGAGCAATAACACAAACTATATCAAGAAAATCGAAGTCGGCGAACTGCCGCAAACGGTAGAAAAATTAAGTGTAGTAGACAAATTTAACGAAGCCATTATGATTGGCTTACGCGCTTCTTGGGGAGTTTCATTGAGTCAAATACAGCAAGAGTTAGGAAGCATTTACCGCACACATTTAGAGCAACAAGCCCAACGATTTATAGACGAAAAACTACTTCATATTGAAGCCAATTCGTTGAAAACCACTCGAAAAGGTGCATTTTTGGCCGACGGCATTTCTGCCGAGTTATTTCTTATTGACTTGCTTGATATAAAGCAGTAAAGTGGTGATAAAAATGTGGTATAGTTTCGATCCCCTTTAGAAAATTAAATACGCCAAAATGTTCGTTGGGGGAGTGGATGGCATCGCTATCGAGTCCAAAACCCATCAGTACTGTTTTGCTTTTTAGGGTTTCTTCAAAAAGCGCTACAATGGGAATACTCCCGCCATCACGAACTGGAAGTGGTGCTTTTCCAAATGTTTCCACATAAGCTTTTGATGCCGCTTGAAACTCCACCCCCTCAGGGTGCATGACATAGCCTTCACCACCATGATGCGGGGTTACTTTTACAGTTACGCCTTTCGGAGCAAGCGACATAAAATGTTGCGTAAACAGCTCCGTGATATCGTCTGAATTTTGATTAGGAACAAGTCGCATTGAAATTTTAGCAAACGCTTTACTAGGAATCACGGTTTTTGCACCCTCACCCGTATAGCCTCCCCAAATGCCATTTACGTCTAATGTTGGACGAATGGATTTACGCTCTAGTGTGGAGTAGCCATCCTCGCCATGAACGGCTTTAATGTCAAGTGCTTTTTTGTACTCGTCTAATGCGAATGGGATTTTTGCCATTTCATCCCGTTCGGTTTTACTTACTAGTTCTACATTGTCGTAAAAACCGGGAATAGTAACCTGGTTTTTTTCATCATGCAATGTGGCAATCATTTGGGTTAAAATATTGATAGGGTTGGCAACCGCTCCACCATATAAGCCTGAGTGTAAATCTCGATTTGGCCCCGTGACTTCCACTTCCACATAACTAAGACCTCGTAGCCCTGTTGTGATTGAGGGGATGTCATTGGCAAGCATGCCCGTATCAGAAATAAGAATTACATCGTTTTCAAGTTTTTTGGTGTTAGCGCGAACAAAATCTTCAAGGTTGTCGCTGCCCACTTCTTCTTCTCCTTCAATCATAAATTTGATGTTGCAAGGCAATCCGCCGTTTTGTTCCATTACCTCCATGGCTTTGACGTGCATAAACATTTGCCCTTTATCGTCGCAAGCACCTCGCGCAAAAATAGCCCCTTCGGGGTGCGTGGGTGTTTTACGAATTTCGGGCTCAAACGGAGGTGTTTCCCAAAGCGCTAACGGATCTGGGGGCTGCACGTCATAATGCCCATATACCAACACAGTAGGCAGCTTAGGATTTATCATTTTCTCACCATATACAATGGGATACCCAACTGTTGGGCACAATTCGGTGTGGGTGCAACCCACATCTCGTAGGGATTTTTGGACTGCTTCTGCGGCAGCTTCCATGTGTTGTGCAAAGGCAGAATCGGCACTTATGGATGGAATACGAATAAGGGAAAATAATTCGTCTAAAAAGCGATTTTTGTTATTATGGATGTAATCCGAAAAGCTTGACATATCATTGAATTAAAAAACGAAGGTAAAAAATGTTCTGCGATAAGAAAGAGGTTTTCTTTTAGGTAAACATTCTTATATTTGCGCTCCACTTGCGGGTGTGGTGAAATTGGTAGACACGCTAGACTTAGGATCTAGTGCTTCACGGCGTGGGGGTTCGAGTCCCTTCACCCGCACAAAACCTCAACTAATGTTGGGGTTTTTTTTTGACTCAATATGTTGAGATTAAATGGGTTCCTTTTACAATATTTAACACCAAAATGCCACCCTTTTTTGTATTTTAAGCATGTACTAGTACACTACTATTTTTAGTATTTTACCCATGTCAATTTAAATCCATCCAATGCTATATTTTAGAGCTACTTTTTTTGTTTTTATATCTCTTTTCTTGCTTGCATGTGAAAAAGAGACGGCTGTTCAGCGAACTCAAGCATACAACACCAATGCCATTCTTTGGCATCAGCATGCAGCAGAATATAAGGCTCTTGCACATCAAGCATTTAATATTGCCAAAGTTCAAATAGATAATTTACCGATGCCGCAAGCTTCACTAAAACCATGGGCTGTGGTAACCGATATAGATGAGACTGTTTTGGACAATACGCCCTATAATGCCAAAATGGCGTTATTGGGAAAAGAGTTTGACAAAGCGAGTTGGTTTGATTGGGGCTTACAGAAAAATGCTAAAGCCGTACCGGGGGCACTTACATTTTTTAACTATGTAGCGGAAAAAGGAATTGAAATTTTTTACATCTCAAATCGATATGAAGGTCAAAAACAAGAAACTATTGAAAATTTAAAAATGTTAGGTTTTCCCAATGCAGATGTCGAACACGTACTGTTAAAAGGAAGCATTAGCGGAAAAGAATCTCGTCGAGATACAGTGGAAAATACACATCAAATTGCGCTTTTGCTAGGAGATAATCTATCCGATTTTTCAGCTGTATTTGACGACAGAACAGCGGGGAAGGCACACGAAAATGTTGAAAAGATGCGGTTGCTTTTTGGTTCAAAATTCATTGTGTTTCCAAATGCTATTTACGGACACTGGGAAACTAAAGAAATCTTTGATAACAACTACGACTGGACTCCCGCTCAAAAAGATTCCATCCGTAAGGCAAAATTTATTACGTATTAACCCTCTAATCTAGTCATGACCCTTGTTAAAAAATAAAAAACGTTAAAAATCCTAGGTTCAAACAATAAGTGCAACAGTTAGGACAAATATCGGGAGCTAGCAAACAAAAACCATAAAATTGAATCTAAGACACATGTACCCAAAGTATTTATCCGTATTTTTTTTGCTTTTTACAGCTTTTTCTTTTGCTCAGTCAAAAATTTTGCGTGCATCGCTATCTACCGCCCAGTAATTGTCAAACAAAAAAGCATATGCCTTTTTATCAGAGTTGATAAAATTATTAACCAGTAGTTTCAGGTTAAGTTTTTTGTTTGGGGGGCTAAACATAACACCTCAAAGTTATAAAATTAAATGAACTTCAATTTCCACTTAGGTGTTCAAAACATTAAAAAAACCATCAAATAATCCACATTTCTAAACGGTAATAATGTTTTATTAATGTTACGCAAATGTTAACTTAATGTAAAGTTTTGTATGTTTGTATATATTTTTAGCCCTAATGATATGATTATTAAACTTTTTTTTAGAAAATTCTACGGCCGTTTTAAAAGATATGCTGGCAAGTGTAGATCTTTTTTTGACGATGCCATATTTACTTAATTTTATTTGCTCAAAATCGAGTATATGAAATTACATTTTGCACTTTTTTTGTCATTGCTGTGTTTGAATAGTATTGCTATTGCCCAAGTCAAATATGAAAAGGAAACGCGCGTTCCAATTGACGATTTACCGCTAAGAGTTAAATCGCTATTGCCACAAATAGAAAAAGACGCCAAACGTATTCGCTATTACCATGAGTTTGATGGTGAGAAAGAAAGTTTTGAAGTAAAACTAAAAAAGTTCGGCACTCATTTTAGCATCGAATTTACTCAAGAGGGCGTTTTGGAGGATATTGAAATGCTTATTTCAACAGCAGAACTACCAACGCCAGTTTTAGAGACCATTGGCAAACAATTTCAACGCCATAAACTAACTCGAGTTCAAAAACAATTTACGCATCCTAAAGGACAAGACCCCAAGCAAACGCTACAAGGAGTTTTTAATGGTTTGATACGTCCAACAGCCTATGAGATTGTTATAAACGGAAAAACCAATTCAGGGTATAAGCAAGTAGAATTCTTAATTGATATCAACGGGAAACTACTTAAAAAGCGAAACGTCATTACCAAAGACTATGAACATGTGGTGTACTAAACCCTATTTGTTTTTTACACTTTTGGGTTTGGGTGTCTTTGCTTACGCGCAACAAACCACCCCTCACTTTTTGGAGTCTCAAGTGGTGGTGTCGCATAAAGTTTCTAGTACATACAATGCCAACTTGGGTCTTTCCTCAAGAATGGAACACCACACCAATGATAATTCCCTTCCTACTACTTTTCTGCAGGTTTCGCATTTTTCCTCATTTCGAATTGGGAATAACAACAAAATCAGCTTGGGTGTGTTGTATCGCTTTTCCGAAGATTTTGAAAACCAATACCCAAATGAGTTTAGACTTACACAGCAGTTCCATATGGCGTTTAAACCGCATGTGGTGCGTTATACGCATCGGTTCCGAGTAGAGGAGCGATTCGTAGGCGCTGATCTCTTTACCCGCTTTCGCTATAGGTTTGGTATAGACTTTCCGCTAAACGGTCAAGTACTTGATGTAGGCGAGACGTATGCTTTGGCTAACGTAGAATCCCAGCTTCAGCTACAAAATGCGCAATATCCAAGATATAATTTTAGGGCATTAACGGGTATAGGTGTGGTGATAAGCTCCGATGTCAAGCTCCAAATGTCACTACAGTACCGCCTAGCACATTTTAGCACTATTCAAACAGGCAGTTGGTTCGTACACTTTGGTGGGTATATCAAGATTTAATCTCAATCAAAATATTCCTCATAATACGCCTCCCGGTTTTCTTCATCCATGCCTGCAGTAGCGTCCATAAAACGGTTTCGGTCTGCTCGAGTTTGAAACACCCAAATGCAAAAAGAATCCTTGCTGTGGTAAATGGCTTTGAGTTCGTCATCAATGGCACAAAGTTCTTGAGGGATTTCAGTAGGAATACATATCATAATACTTGATTTAGGAGGGATAATGTCTTTTCTGTAGCCCCTTGGTTTTGGCTTACAAATCCTGCGTTTTGTTTTCCTTTTTCAGTTCGCAACGCATCGTTTTGCATGAGTTCGGATAGCTGTTTTGTGCACTCATCTGCAGCTGAAATAGATATAACGCCTTCCAAATCAATGAGTGCTTTTGCTTCTGGAAACTTCTGATAATTTTTTCCAATCACAATCGGAATTCCTTCAGAAGCTGGTTCTAAAATATTATGTAATCCCGATGTACCCATACCACCGCCTACATAGGCAATACTACCATAGGCATAACAGCGACTTAGCATCCCTACCGTATCTAGTACCAACAGCTGACATTTTTTTCTTTCGGCTTCCTCACTTTGGGTATAGCGTAAACTTCCTTGGGGGAGTTTTGCTATGAGGATCTTAATTTTTTCTTCGTTTATTTCGTGTGGAGCAATCAGCCAGCACCAGTCGTTGGGAGTTTGCACGACTGCGTCTATAAGTACGGCTTCGTCTTCGGGCCACGTGCTTCCTGCCACTATGCATTTCCGATTTCCGACAAACGTTTCCATAAAAGGCAGTGGAGTTTTCGTAGCACCAACCCGATCGTAACGCGTATCGCCCGAAATACTTACTTGAGATATCCCAATTTGCTGCAGCAACTTTAGCGATTTTTCGTTTTGCACAAATAAATGTTTAAACCCCTTTAATAATTGGCGGTAACTACTGCCCCAAGGTTTAAAAAACACCTGTTGGGAGCGAAACTGACCGGCAATCAGATAAAGTGGCACATTTGCGTTGTGCAATGCTGCTATGATATTGGGCCAAAATTCGTACTTTACAAATAGTGCCATTTTGGGATTTACACTGGAAATAAATCGCTGCACTTCTTTTTTGGTGTCCCACGGTAGATAAGTAGTTAAGTCAGCAACGCCATGCGCACTGCGCACCTGATACCCCGAAGGCGAAAAAAACGTAACCAAATAAAAGTAGTCGGGATTGGTGGCTTTTAGTCCTTGTAGTACGGGAAGTCCTTGTTCATATTCCCCCAACGAAGCACAGTGCATCCAAACCACTTTTGCGTCTTTTGGAATGTTTTCCAGTTGTTTCCACACTTCTTTCCTGCCTTGCACAAAGGCTTTGGCTTTGGTGCTTCGTGCCACAAGCGGAATAACACATCTGGCAGCCGATATCGCTAAAGCGTAAAAAAACCGCATGCCTCAAAGATACTTATTTCATAAAGAGGGATTTGTTTTTTGTAGCTTTGTCTAAACAAAAAGTTGCGATGCGAAAAATCCAAATGGTCGATTTGCAGACCCAGTATGAATTCATCAAACCCCAAGTAGATGCGGGCATGCAAGAAGTGTTGTCTTCAGCACAATTTATTAACGGCCCTGCCGTAAAAGCATTTCAAGCTAATTTAGAAAAGTATCTGGGTGTAAAGCACGTCATTCCATGTGCCAACGGTACAGATGCGCTTCAAGTTGCCATGATGGGGTTGGGGCTAAAACCCGGCGATGAGGTGATTACTGCTGATTTTACATTTGCAGCCACCGTGGAGGTAATTGCCCTTTTGGGACTTACCCCCGTGTTGGTAGATGTACTTCCCGATACCTTTAATATTGACCCTGCTGCTATCGAAAAAGCCATAACACCCAAAACCAAAGCTATAGTTCCGGTGCATTTATTTGGTCAGGCGGCTGCGATGGATCGCATTATGGAAATTGCCGAAAAGCACAAGCTTTATGTTATCGAAGACAATGCCCAAGGCATAGGCGCAACATTTACGAGTAAAGACGGCACACAAACCAAAACAGGCGGAATTGGACATGTAGCGTCAACCTCTTTTTTCCCTTCCAAAAATTTGGGTTGCTACGGAGACGGTGGCGCTATTTTTACAAATGACGATGATTTAGCACATACGCTGCGTGGTATTGTAAATCACGGTATGTACAAGCGATATCATCACGACGTTGTTGGAGTAAATTCAAGATTAGACAGTTTACAAGCTGTAGTCCTAAACGAAAAATTAAGACTGCTCGACTTCTACAACGAACGACGTAAGTGGGCGGCAATTCGCTATACGCAGCTATTGGAACACCATCCAAAAATTCAAACACCTGTTACTTCTGGGGATTGCAGCTCGCATGTATTTCACCAGTATACCTTACGTATTTTGGATGCAGACCGCGATGCCTTAGTAGCGCACCTGCAAGCAAATCAAATTCCATGTGGAGTGTATTACCCGATACCGTTGCACCGACAAAAAGCATATGTTGACAGCCGCTATAATGAAGCGGATTTCCCCGTTACTAATCAATTGATAAACGAGGTGATTTCACTTCCTATGCACAGCGAACTTGATGAAGAGCAAGTACAGTTTATCTGTAAAACGCTATTGTCGTTTTTAGACTAGACCATTAGTGCCGATGCTACTTGGGCTTCACGATCTATTTTTTTGACCAACCCTTGTAATACTTTTCCAGGGCCGTATTCTGTAAACAGCGTTGCTCCGTCAGCACGCATTTGCTGAATGGTTTGCGTCCATTTTACAGGACCGGTAAGTTGCGCAATCAAATTTTCTTTAATACTTGCAGTATCTTGAGTCGCAGCAGCGGTCACATTTTGATAAATTGGACAACTTGGTTTGTGAATTGTAGTATCCAATATTGCCTTTTCCAATTCTTCTCGAGCGGGTTCCATTAGAGGTGAATGAAACGCACCGCCAACGGGTAGAAGTAGCGCACGTTTTGCACCTGCGTCTTTGAGTACTTCGCAAGCTGTTTCAACAGCAGTAAAAGCTCCTGAAATTACCAATTGCCCAGGACAATTGTAATTCGCTGCTACCACAACACCCTCAATATTTTCACAAGCTTTTTCAACAATATCGTCTGCCAAACCGAGTACCGCAGCCATTGTTCCTTTAGCAACATCGCACGCCGCTTGCATGGCTTGTGCACGTTTGGAAACCAAGCGTAAACCATCTTCAAAAGACAAGGCACCAATTGCCGTAAGGGCAGAAAATTCTCCCAAAGAATGTCCAGCAGCCATATTCGGATTTAATTTTTGTGCAAGCTCATAGGAAATAACCGAATGTAGAAAAATGGCAGGTTGTGTTACTCTAGTTTCTTTTAGTGCATCAGCATCGCCATCAAACATAATGTCTGTGATGGAAAATCCTAAAATTTCATTTGCGGTAGAAAAGCGTTCTTTTGCTACTGCGCTTTCTTCGTATAAGTCTTTGCCCATACCTACAAACTGGGCACCTTGCCCAGGAAACATAGCTACATTCATACGTCTATTTTTTCGTATCTAATAAATGAAAATGCATGTGCATGCTTTTCGTCTTTGTCATGGTTTTCGCGCCAGACCTCACGCCAAACAGCAGTATCTATTTCTGGAAAAAACGTATCAGCTTCAAAATCATCATGAACACGTGTGAGTTCAATACAGTTGGCAAAAGCCAACCCTTGACGGTAAATTTCACCGCCTCCAATAATAAAGGGACGATCATCTTCTTGCGCTAGTGCCAATGCTGCTTCTAATGTGTTAACTACATGAGCGTTTTCAGCAGCATATTCTGCCTGTCTAGTAATCACTACATTAGTTCGATTCGGCAATGCTTTTGGCATAGACTCAAATGTTTTTCTACCCATAATCACATGATGACCTTTGGTTAGATTTTTAAAGCGCTTAAGGTCATCTGATAAATGCCAAATCAGCTTATTATCCATACCTAGCGCATTGTTTTCGGCTACAGCTGCAATCATGGTAATGTTTTTTTGTTGCTTTTCACGTTCCCATTCGGCACTTGCTTTGAGGGCAGCTTCTTTATCCATACTACGTTTTATTTTTTCCACCATAGTGGCTTGTTTTTCAAGTAAGAATTCCATTTGTTGTGTTTCCCATGCTTTTCCCATAAACGTATAAAACACATAAACTTTAATGAAATGTATTAGTAAAAATACCCCCAATAATGCTGCTAAAGCGAAAGACCAATGGGTGTTAAATGGGGTAAAATCAGCTTTATACTCAAAGGCAAAATTTAACACGAAGGCAAAGAATACAAGGAACAAGGTGGCAAGTAAATGGTTGTTGAAACGCTTTTTTTGGGCAATGCGTTGCTGTGCATGTTCCACAAGGGTAACTTGTTGTGGGTCAATAGTAGTTTTTGGCTTCTTTTTGAAAAACATAAATAGCGAGATTAGACCGCAACAGTTCCTTTGATACTTGGATGTGGATCGTAGTTAAGGATTTCAATGTCCTCGTAACGAAACGCCAGCAAGTCGGTAATGTTGGGGTTTAATTTTAGTATTGGTAAGGGTTTGGGCTCACGGCTCAATTGTAATGTTACCTGCTCCATGTGATTGGTATAAATATGCGCATCGCCCAAAGTATGAATGAAATCTCCTGCTTGAAAACCACAAACTTGTGCCATCATTTCGGTAAGTAACGCATAGGAGGCGATATTAAACGGAACTCCTAGAAATATATCTGCACTGCGTTGATACAGTTGGCATGAAAGTTTGCCGTCGGCAACATAAAATTGAAAAAACGCATGACAGGGGGGAAGCGCTGCTTTTCCGTTGGCAACGTTTTCGCTAAACGATTTTGAAGTATCGGGCAGTACACTGGGATTCCAAGCGGACACCAACATGCGCCGACTATTCGGGTTGGTTTTTAGCGTTTCGATAACGTTTATAAGTTGGTCAACGCCCTCGCTGTTCCAATTGCGCCATTGATGCCCATATACGGGACCTAGGTTTCCGTTTACATCAGCCCATTCGTTCCAAATACGCACTCCATTTTCAGTAAGGTATTCAATGTTCGTATCGCCTTTTATAAACCACAGTAGTTCGTGTATCACCGATTTAAGGTGTATTTTTTTGGTGGTAACAAGCGGAAACCCTTTTGACAAATCAAAACGCATTTGGTGTCCGAATACACTACGCGTTCCGGTTCCAGTTCTGTCGCCTTTAACTGCGCCATCATTCAAGGCACGTTTGACCAAATCTAAATATTGTTGCATACGATATTTTTGTAAAGGTAAAATCTAACGTCTATGATCACACAATAGTGTGAATAGTTTTTCAAAAGGTTTTCAACGATTAACCCAACAGAACACCAACTAGCGTTGCTGATAAAAGTGATGCCAGTGTGCCGCCCAATACTGCTCGAAAACCAAATTTTGAAAGAACTTTCCGTTGATTTGGAGCCAACCCTCCAATGCCGCCAATTTGAATCCCGATGGATGCAAAATTGGCAAATCCGCAAAGCATATAGGTCGCCATGACAATAGATTTTTGATACATAAAATGAAGATCATTTGCGCTGTTTTTTAGTTCAGCCAACTGAATGTAACCCACAAACTCACTCGCCGCTAACTTTACTCCTAATAATTGCCCCATTGGCATTAAGTCATTCCAAGGAACTCCAATCAACCACATAAGCGGTGCAAAAAGGGTTCCTAAAACGGCTTCAATCGACAAGGCATCGTATGTCGACCAATCGGCAATCCAATCATTCAAATTGGTAAACTCTCCTATTTGAAAAAGAATACCGTTTCCCATCGCAATGAGTGCTACAAAAACCAATAACATTCCACCAATGTTAGCCGCTAATTTTACACCCTCAAGTGTGCCATTTGCAATAGCATCTAAAGGATTGCTACCTACATCTTGTTTTGAAACGTTGGTGTTTTTTTCAATTGCCTCCGTTTGCGGAAAAAGAATCTTAGCCATTACTATGGCACCTGGTGCAGCCATAACAGATGCTGCTAGCAAATGTTTGGCAAAAGCCAAGCGAAGTTCAGGATCGTCTCCGCCCAAAAACCCAATATATGCCGCCAACACACCACCTGCCACAGTTGCCATGCCCCCAACCATTACTAAAAGTATTTCGGAGCGATTCATTTTGGGCAAATAGGCCTTTATGAGCAGTGGCGCTTCGGTTTGTCCTAAGAAAATATTTCCAATTACAGAAAGGCTTTCAGCCCCAGAAATATTGAGGAGCTTTGCCGTTCCCTTAGCTAAAATTTTAACAAAAAACTGCAATACGCCTAAGTAAAAAAACAAGGATGTTAAGGCAGCAAAAAAAACGATAGTGGGTAAAATTTGAAACACAAAAATAAAGCCATAACTATCAGTATTCATCAAATCGCCAAAGAGGAATGTGCTTCCTGCTGCAGTAAAGTCCAAGATGCTAATAAATATTTTTCCAATAGCATTAAATATGCTTTGCACCCATCCAATTTTTAGAATACACAGTGCCAAAAAGAGTTGTAAAAGTAGTCCAAAACCAACTGTTTTCCATGGAATTGCCTTACGGTTTGCACTAAAGATATAAGCTAAAAAAAGTAGCGCGAGTACACCTAAAAGTCCTTGTAGAACCCCAAAAAGTGTGATGCCTTGATGTGCTAGAATGGGATCAAGTACAGTTCCAAAAATTATGCTCATTCGCTAGCTTTGTTTTCGCGTTTAGAAATTTCGTCACGAAGTCTGGCAGCCATTTCATAGTCTTCATTTTTCACCGCTTTTTTAATAGCGCGTTCCAACTCTTCAACAGACAGGTTGGTATAATCTTGTTCTTTGGAAAGCTCATCTACAAGTTCGCTTTTTGGTGGAGCATCTTCTTTATCAAACACTACCCCAGCTTTTTCCATAACACTTTCATGGGTGAAAATGGGTGCTTTAAAGCGCAAGGCCAATGAAATAGCATCGGAAGTTCTAGAGTCTATGATTTCTTCAATTTTATCACGTTCGCAAATAAGACTTGAATAAAAAACACCATCAACGAGTTTGGTTATGATGACACGTTTTATAGCAACATCAAACCTAAAAGCAAAATTTTTAAATAGATCGTGTGTGAAAGGGCGATGGGGTTTGATATCTTTATCCAAAGCAACAGCAATAGATTGTGCTTCAAATTCGCCAATAACTACGGGCAACTTCCGTTTTCCATCTACTTCATCCAGAATCATAGCATAGGCTCCGCTCTGATTTTGACTGTATGAAATACGATTTACTCGAAGTTTAATTAGACTCATTTTTTGGCTGTTGCAAATGAATTTTAAAAGTACAAAATTCGGAGCTTATGCTAACGCCTTAAATGCTTTTAACTTTTGGGTAAGTTTAGGAACTACTTCAAAGGCATCTCCAACCACACCATAATCAGCTGCTTTAAAGAAGGGTGCATCGGGATCGTTGTTGATGACCACTTTGACTTTGGAGGAATTCACACCTGCCAAATGTTGGATTGCACCTGAGATACCTATAGCGATATATAAGTTTGTAGAAACGGGTTTTCCTGTTTGACCAACATGCTCGTCATGCGAACGCCAACCCATATCTGAAACAGGCTTAGAGCAAGCTGTCGCTGCATCGAGAACCTCTGCAAGTTCTTCTATTAGGTGCCAATTTTCAGGACCTTTGAGCCCTCTGCCGCCCGAAACCACCACATCGGCATCGGCAATAGTAGCCTTACCCGTTGTCTTTTCAATAGCAACTTGCTCCAGGTTTGAGTCGCTATTTTCGGCGTCTACTTCTTTAACTGTGCAGGTTACAGGGTTTTCAATGACACCAAATGCATTGTTTCCAACCCCAATAACAGTACAGGCTGTAAGCAACTGAGTATGCACAAAGGCTTTGTTGGTAAATGCCGTTCGCTTAACTGTAATTGGACTTAGTTCATCTGGTAGCGCAATGACGTTTGGTGCGTAACCTGCATTGAGTTTTGCCGCCAACAAAGGCGCTATAAATTTGGCATCTGCACTACTTCCCATAATAATATGGGTTACGTTGTTTTGAGAAGCAAAACCATGGATAGCATTTGCGTATGCATTGGCATCAAAATGCGTGGAAACATTGGAAACATGAATCACTTTTGCAACACCATATTGTCCCAACTCATTTGCATTTGTAGCATGAAATGCAAGAGCAGCGCAAGAAATATTAAGCTTTTCTGCAAAAGCAACGCCGTAAGAGGCTACTTCAGCAGCATTGCGTTTTAGTAATTTGTTTTCAGATTCGACGATAATAAGCACAGACATATGAATGGGTTATAAAACGTTAGCTTCTTTGTGTAAGAGATCAATAAGTTGGTCTAAATCCTCTGCTGGCACCAACTTCACTTCGGCTTTTTCAGCTGGCTTCTCAAATTTTACGTCTTGAGTAGCCGCAATGGCCTCTTGAGGCGGTACAATCTCAAAAGGTTTTTGACGCGCTTGCATAATACCCCGCATATTTGGGATGCGTAAGTCAGACTCCTCTACCAAACCTTTTTGACAGCCAATAACCATTGGCAATGATCCTTTTAGCTTTTCGCGTCCTCCATCAATTTCGCGTTCTGCTACAGCAGTTGTCCCATCAATATCTAAGCCAACGCAGTTGGGCACAAAAGGAATATCAAGTAGTGCGGCTAACATTCCGGGCACCATAGCTCCATTGTAGTCAATAGATTCCCTGCCTGCAATAATTAAATCATAGGGGTTGCTTTTAACAAAAGCTGCAAGTTCTTGCGCAACGGAAACCCCATCTAACGCTGGTGTATTAATCCTGAAGGCTTTATCTGCTCCAATGGCCAAACATTTGCGTAGGGTAGGGTCTGATTTTGGAGTCCCAACGTGTATTATATGTACTTGTGCTCCAAGTTTTTCTTTAAACCAAATGGCACGAGTCAGCCCAAATTCGTCATTTGGATTAATTACATATTGCACATCTCGAGATTCAAATACGGTATTAGCTTCAATAAAATTTATTTTGGATGTGGTGTCAGGGACATGACTTATGCACACTAAAATATTCATGATGATTTGATTTTTTACAAAGGTACAAAAAAGTTTAAATTTATTATGCGCGCATAATAAAATAATGTCTTTTGAGATTGCCTATATTATTGCTACTTTTGCGCCACTAAAATAGCTATGAGAACCATTCAATTTAGAGAAGCAATACGTGAGGCGATGTCCGAAGAAATGCGCCGAGATGAAAGTATTTATTTGATGGGGGAGGAAGTTGCCGAATACAACGGTGCTTACAAAGCCTCAAAAGGTATGTTAGACGAATTTGGTGAAAAACGCGTAGTAGACACGCCAATTTCGGAATTGGGTTTTGCGGGAATCGGTGTTGGCTCTACCATGACGGGAAACCGTCCCATAATTGAGTTTATGACGTTTAATTTTGCGCTTGTTGGTATTGATCAAATTATTAATAATGCTGCTAAAATTCGTCAAATGTCTGCAGGTCAATTTCCATGTCCCATAGTTTTTCGTGGGCCAACGGGTTCTGCAGGTCAATTAGCCGCGACGCACTCTCAAGCGTTTGAAAGCTGGTATGCAAATTGTCCTGGACTCAAGGTAATTGTGCCTTCTAATCCATATGATGCTAAAGGACTACTAAAAGCCGCTATTCGAGACGATGACCCTGTAATTTTTATGGAGTCTGAGCAAATGTATGGGGACAAAGGCGAGGTGCCTGAAGGCGAATTCGTCCTGCCAATAGGAGTAGCAGAAGTAAAAAAACAGGGAACTGACGTAACGCTTGTTTCTTTTGGTAAGATTTATAAAGAAGCACAGAAAGCAGCAGAGGCGTTAGAAAAAGAAAATATTTCATGCGAACTAATTGACCTTCGTACAGTTCGTCCGTTAGATATGGACACCATCATTGAGTCCGTTAAAAAAACAAATCGATTAGTGATTTTGGAAGAAGCATGGCCTTTTGGAAATGTGTCTACAGAAATCACATATCAAATTCAAAATCAAATTTTTGATTATTTAGATGCTCCAATTCAAAAGATAAATACGGCAGATACACCAGCTCCCTATTCTCCTGTTTTACTTCAGGAGTGGCTGCCAAATCATGAAGATGTTATTCGTGCCGTTAAAAAAGTATTAATTTAAATTATTCCTATTTTATGGATTCAGTTGTTTTTTATTTACCTGTGGCTCTTGCCATTATTGGGCTTCTTGTAATGCTTGTAAAGGCACAATGGGTGCGCAAGCAACCTTCTGGTGACGCTAAAATGCATGAAATTTCAAGTGCTATAAAGGAAGGAGCGCTTGCGTTTTTAAATGCAGAGTATCGCTTGCTTTTATTCTTTGTTATTGGAGCATCAGTTGCCTTATATTTTATATCTACCCTAGTAGCTACTACGCATTGGATGATTGTTCCTGCTTTTGTACTGGGTGCTATTTTTAGCGGATTTGCAGGAAATATCGGAATGCGTATTGCCACCGACGCTAATGCCAGAACTGCCGAGGCGGCCAAAACAAGTTTGCCTAATGCCTTAAAAGTTTCATTTGGCGGAGGCACGGTAATGGGCCTTGGTGTTGCAGGTCTTGCTGTGTTAGGGCTGAGCTTATTGTTTTTGTTTTTTATTGCTAAATTCATGGGTACTGATGGCGATTTCTACACCCAAATGACGCTTGTTTTAGAAACACTTGCTGGTTTTTCTTTGGGCGCAGAATCGATTGCTTTATTTGCGCGTGTGGGCGGTGGTATTTATACCAAAGCCGCAGATGTTGGTGCTGATTTGGTGGGTAAAGTAGAGGCTGGAATACCTGAAGATGATCCTCGAAATCCTGCCACTATTGCGGATAACGTTGGAGACAATGTGGGCGACGTAGCTGGAATGGGTGCCGATTTATTTGGGTCGTATGTAGCAACAGTTTTGGCAGCTATGGTACTTGGGAATTATGTCATCAAAGATATGCTTGATGCAGGGTCTGAACTTACCAGTTTTAGTGGTATGGGACCAATTTTATTGCCGCTAGTGATTGCTGGTTTTGGAGTTGTGGCATCTATTGTGGGAACTTTATTTGTCCATATAAAAAGTAATAACGCAAAAGAATCACAAGTGCAAAAAGCTCTTGATACTGGTAACTGGGTGGCTATAGTACTTACCCTTGGTGTGAGTTGGTATTTTATTGACTGGATGCTTCCAGAGATATTATATATGAACTTTTTTGGAGAAGGAGTTATAGCGGTACCGTCAATAAATGTATTTTGGGCAGCTTGCATTGGGCTTGCTGTTGGTGCGTTAATTTCTATAGTAACAGCCTATTACACATCACTTGGTAAAAAACCTGTTTTAGACATTGTCCAAAATAGTTCCACAGGTGCGGCAACCAATATTATTGCTGGGCTAGCTGTGGGGATGAAATCTACATTCTTATCTGTAATTCTATTTGCTGCAGCGATTTTTGCTTCCTATACATTGGCTGGATTTTACGGAGTTGCCTTGGCGGCCTCAGCGATGATGGCAACAACGGCTATGCAATTAGCTATTGATGCATTTGGACCCATTGCCGACAATGCTGGCGGGGTAGCCGAAATGAGCGAACTTGATCCAGAAGTAAGAGAGCGTACAGATATTTTAGATTCTGTTGGTAATACTACGGCAGCTGTTGGAAAAGGCTTTGCCATTGCCTCTGCTGCACTTACAGCACTTGCGCTGTTTGCTGCTTATGTTACATTCACAGGGATTGACGGAATTAATATTTTCAAAGCAGACGTGCTTGCCATGTTGTTTGTTGGCGGTATGATTCCTGTAGTGTTTTCGGCGCTTGCGATGCAATCGGTAGGAAAAGCAGCTATGGAAATGGTGTACGAAGTACGTCGCCAGTTTAAAGAAATTCCAGGAATTTTAGAAGGTAAAGGAAAACCCGAGTATGCAAAATGTGTTGATATTTCTACTAAAGCGGCACTTAGAGAAATGCTTATCCCAGGTCTTATTACCATTATTACCCCTATTTTTATTGGGTTGTTGTTTGGAGCTGAGCCACTTGGTGGTTATATGGCTGGTGTTTGCGTTTCTGGAGTTATGTGGGCTATCTTCCAAAACAATGCTGGTGGTGCTTGGGACAATGCTAAAAAATCTTTTGAGGCAGGTGTAGAAATTGATGGAGAAATGGTGTACAAAGGCAGTGAGGCACACAAAGCTGCTGTTACTGGCGATACAGTTGGCGACCCATTTAAAGATACTTCTGGGCCCTCTATGAACATTCTAATCAAGCTTACTTGTTTGATAGGCTTAGTACTGGCGCCACTATTGGGCGATGCACACAGTTCTGACGCCAATGTATTACAGGTCGATGTGCGTATGGAGCGCACCGATGAAGGTCTTGCCAAGGGAACTCTTACCGTAGTCACTTCTGAAGCTGGAAAGGAAATTGAAAAAGTGAAGGTTTTTGAAGGGAGCGAAGAAGAAGTTAAGACTGCAATTCAAAATGCCGAAAAGGCTCTTAAGCTTTAGCAGTAAATAGTCCGCTAAGTTCAGCGTCAATTTTTTCGATAACCGTGCCTAAATGATCTTTGTTGTCAACAAAGTTTAAATCATCAACATCGATGATAAGCAGTTTTCCTTTATCATAGTTGTGTACCCAAGCTTCATAACGTTCGTTAAGTCTACTTAAATACTCTATGCTAATGGAGTTTTCATAATCGCGCCCGCGCTTGTGGATTTGCGAGACAAGGTTTGGAATGGAACTCCTTAAGTAAATCATTAAATCAGGCCCTTTAACTAAAGACTCCATGAGCTCGAAAACGGCAGAATAATTGCTAAAATCACGATGGGTCATCAACCCCATAGCGTGTAGGTTTGGCGCAAAAATATGTGCGTCTTCATATATAGATCGATCTTGCACGACGTCATTCCCGTTTTTTTGAATGTCTAAAAGTTGTCTAAACCTGCTGTTCAAAAAATAAATTTGAAGGTTGAAGGACCAGCGCTCCATTTCAGCGTAGAAATCATCCAAATAAGGGTTTTCAACGACATCTTCGTAATGGGCTTCCCAGCCATAGTGCTTATTTAAAAGTCCAGTTAGTGTTGTTTTTCCTGCTCCTATGTTTCCTGCTATGGCTACGTGCATTTCAAATATTTGTGTGCTTAAATATAAGTATCTTTATAAAAAAATTTGTTTTGTTTTTGAACTATTTATTCTTTTAAAGGTCTAAACATTAATTAAATTAATACGAATATTTTTATCTTCATTGAAATTCAGCCTATGAGAGCTTTTCTGATCACGATTTTTATTTTCATTTCTTCTGTTACGTTTTCACAGCAAATCAAAGCTACATACGCTATGAAGGTCACAAGAAATGTAGATTTTAGCGGAAACCCAAACATGCCCAAGCAAGTGGTAGAACGTATAAAAAAACGCCTTTCTGAACCTGTAAACTATGACTTGTTTTTTGATCAAAATCAATCCATTTACAAGCAACAAGAGAAGCTTGACACTCCTCAAAGTGGCAGAGGAGGTATGTGGGCTCGATTTGGAGGTGGGTCACAAAATATTATCCATACCAATCTAGCTACTGGGCAACAAACCAATCAACAAGAGCTTTTTAGCAAATTATTTTTAGTAAACAGAGAAGTTAAAGCTCGTGAATGGAATTTTACCGGGGAGAGTAAGCAAATAGGTCAATATATGGCTTATGAGGCAACCTATACACAGATGCAAAACCCGCCACAGTTTCGGATGTCTTTTGGCAGAAGAGGTAACAATGATGAGGAAAAAGAAGAGGAACCAGAAAAAATTGAGGTAACGGTTTCGGTTTGGTTTACACCAGATATTCCTATTTCTGCTGGACCAGATAACTATTTTGGTTTACCGGGCTTAGTGTTGATGGTGCAAGACAACAAAAAGGTGTTGGTCTGTACCGAAGTACAGATTAATCCAGAAGATAAAATAAAACTTACACCACCCAAAAAGGGCGATGAAGTAACTTGGAAAGAGTTTAATGAAATCCGTGAAAAGAAAGCCAAAGAAATGAGAGAGCTTTTTCAAAACAACAGTAATCGAGACAACAAAAGTCGAGTTTTTATCAGGAATTAAATCATGAAATATAAAAAGTACTTCATATGGTCAGTCTTGCTGCTGACACTAGAAATTTTTGGTCAAAATATTAGATTTGAAGGTGTGGTCTTAGATAGTTTAGGCGTTGCCATTTCCACTGCCAATGTGGTAGCAAAAAACCAAGAAACAAATCGGATGGATAGTTTTGCTATCTCAGATTTAGAGGGTAAGTTTTCTATTGGAATAAAAAAAGACGTCCCTTACCTAATTAAGGTGTCCTACCTTGGCTTTAAGCCCGTTGAGCTAGGACGAAACGCCTTATCTGACGTGAATGAAGTAATCGTTTTGTATGAGCAAGCGGAACAACTTGAGGGCGTAGAGGTAACTTACGAAATGCCTGTTTCTATTCAAGGGGATACCATTGTGTATAATGCCGACTCATTTAACACAGGGTCTGAGCGAAAATTACGGGATGTTCTTGAAAATCTACCGGGAGTCGAAATTAATAGTGATGGACAGATTGAGGTTGAGGGAAGGCAAGTAAATAAAGTCATGGTAGAAGGCAAAGACTTTTTTGACGGCGACTCTAAAATTGCTACCGAAAATATTCCTGCAAATGCTATTGATAAAGTACAAGTGTTAAAGAATTTTAATGAAGTTTCTCAGCTTGGAGGCGTAACTAATAACGACGACAACATGGCTATTAATATCAAGCTTAAACAAGGAAAAGATAAGTTTTGGTTTGGTGAAGTCGGCGCTGGCGCTGGCGAAAAAGAACGTTTTGTTTTAAATCCAAAAGTCTTTTATTATAGCCCAAAAACAAGTATCAATTTTTTGGGTAATAAAAATAATCTTGGCGAAAATCCTTTTACCCGACAAGACTATTTCCGTTTTACAGGTGGATTTCAAAATCAAAGCAATCGCAGTGGTTCTTCTATCCAAATACAAACAGATGATGTGGGACTAACCAACCTACAAAACAATAATGCCGCATCTATCGAAAACGACTTTGCCGCGACCAATTTTTCGTATTCTCCAAAAAAGGGAATCGATTTTTCGGGCTTTGCCATTGTGTCAAAAAACAATACTCAAATCAAGTCCATCACAGAGAGAACGTTTACTACGACAGATTTTACAGAAACTACAGACAATGACTTTGATCAAACCAATACTTCACAGCTATATAAGTTTAGCACGCTGTATAACACCAATCCTAATTTTCAACTAGAATATGATATTTTTTATCGAACTGCACAGGAGGACGAGTTTAGCCAAATAACCTCAACAGCTACTCGACAAGAAGATATATCGTCAAACCGTATGCAAACTCCTCAGCAATTAAGTCAAAATTTAAACACGTATTATACGCTTAACGAAAAGCACATTTTTGCCCTTGAAATACAGCATAAGTGGCAGGAGGAAAACCCAGTGTATAAACTTCAAAAGGAGCGTATTTTATTTCCAGACATACTCCCTATTCCCACGCAGTCCAATGGCTATTTGGTACAACAGAACCGTTTTACCAAAACCAATAAGCTAGATGGACGCTTGGAGTATTATTATATGTTGAATGATTTATCAAGTATCAATCTTACGGCGGGCACTACACAAGTGCGTCAAGAATATGATTCTAATATGGGGAACTATGTGGATGACGAACTGGATATTTTTGAAGAAACCCACTTAATTAATAACGCACGTCTTGAATTTTCTGATCTTTATACCGCTTTGCGTTATCGATTAAAAAGTGGAAAATTTGTTTTTAATCCTGGCCTTACGCTTCATCAATACGATATTAAAACCATTCAATCGAGTACCCTTCAAACCAATGAAGCTAGAATTTTACCCGATATTTGGATTAGGTATCAAATGCGCAAATCTGAATCGCTACGCTTTACTTACAGAGCACAGCTGCAATATTCTGATTTAAGTAGACTGGGTGATGCATACACCTTCAATAGCTATAACCGCTTGTTTTTAGGAAACAGCAGCTTGAAACCTGCTTATTTCAACAACTTCACGTTGAATTATTTCAACTTTAACATGTTTAATTTCACAAATATCTTTGTGAGGCTAAACTATAGAAAACAGTTTGACACCTTTAAAACCGTCAACAGTATCAGTGGAATTAACAGGGAGTCTTCCCCCTTTAATTCTCCCAAATCAGAAGAGCGCATTAATCTAACTGGAAGGTTACAAAAAAGGTTTAATAACGTAAAAACAAGCTTCACTCTCAGAGCGAACAAAAACACATCCTATAATATTGTAAATGACGACTTACGACGATTTGATTATTTCACCCAATTTGGTAGCGCTACCGTTGCTACTAACTTTAAGGCTGCGCCAAATGTAGAATTAGGTTATAGTTACAATATTAATCGCTCTAAAGATGAGGACAGTGTACTGCATTATATAACCGAACGTCCGTTTGTAGCAGTTGACGTTGCTTTTCTTAAAGGGTTCATCTTTTTGGCAGAGTATAGCTTTTTTGATTATCGTCGCGGTAGTGCATCGCTCAACAAGTACGATGATTTTACTATGTCTCTTGTTTACAACAAAAAGGACAGCCCGTGGGAGCTTAGTCTTCAGGCAAATAATGTTTTTGATAATGAAAGTATAAACCGGGATAATTTTTCTGGAATTGCTCAGACCACAACCTTGTACATAATTCAACCAAGGTATATTTACTTTATGCTAAAATATTTTCTTTGACAGAATAACATAAAAGGTAAATAAGAGTTGCTCAACACACAATTTTTTTCTGTTGAAAAGTCTTGCGATTTATATGAGCTATTGTATATTTGCAACCACAGAGGAAGGATTTGACTGATTGCAACCTCTCAAAAAAACTGCTAAAACAGCTTGCTTTTGATGAGTACAATCGGTCTCTATTCTTTACAAAAGCAAGATTATGTCATATTTTTTCACATCAGAATCAGTAGGAGAGGGTCACCCAGACAAGGTAGCAGACCAAGTTAGCGACGCACTTTTAGATTACTTTATTGCTTTTGACCCAGCCAGTAAAGTTGCCTGCGAAACATTAGTTACCACGGGACAGGCCATCATTGCAGGTGAGGTTAAAAGTAAAACTTATCTCGACTTACAAACCATTACACGAAATACCATAAATCACATAGGGTACACTGAAGATGCATACCAATTTTCTGGTGATTCATGTGGAGTTATATCACTTATTCACGAACAGTCTGCCGACATCAATCAGGGCGTAGAACGTGAAGAGGACAAACATCAAGGGGCAGGTGACCAGGGGATTATGTTTGGTTATGCAAATAATGAAACTGAAAACTACATGCCGTTAGCACTTGATATTGCACATAAGATTATGCATGTTTTGTCAGATTTTAGAAGAGAAAAAACACAAATTCCGTACCTAAGACCCGATGCCAAATCACAAGTTACCCTAGAATACAGTGACGACCACAAGCCGCTGCGCGTTGATACTATAGTGATTTCTACCCAGCACGACGCTTTTGATACAGACGAGGCTATGTTAGCTAAAATTAGAAAAGACCTAATCGAATTGGTCATTCCTAAAGTTGTGTCAAGCTATTCCAAAGAAATTCAAGGCTTGTTTGGAAAAGATATTGCGTATCATATCAATCCGACAGGGAAGTTCGTTATTGGAGGTCCTCACGGCGATACTGGATTAACAGGGCGTAAAATTATTGTAGATACATATGGCGGAAAAGGTGCGCACGGCGGCGGTGCATTTAGCGGAAAAGACCCGTCCAAAGTGGACAGAAGTGCCGCGTATGCTGCTCGCCACATTGCCAAAAATTTGGTAGCCGCCGGGATATGTGATGAAGTTTTAGTGCAGTTAAGCTATGCTATTGGAGTAGCTGCGCCAACATCGATTTTTATCAATACGTATGGCACAGCAAAAACGAATCTTAACGATTCCGAAATTGCTGAAAAAATTTCCAAGTTAGTTGACTTAACACCATACGGTATTGAGCAGCGTCTAAAACTCAGAAACCCCATATATTTTGAAACCGCAGCCTACGGACACATGGGCAGAACACCCAAAATCGTAAAAAAATCATTTGAGTCTCCCTATAATGGTCGTATAGACTGTGAGGTGGAATTATTCACTTGGGAGAAACTCGACTTGGTAGAAACATTCAAAACACAATTTTAATTATACATTATGAGTCAATCTAAATTTGCTACAAAAGCCCTTCACGAAGGGCACGATGTAACCAAAACACAAGGAACACGTGCGGTACCATTGTACCAATCTACTTCTTTTGTTTTCAACAACGCCGATCACGCTGCTAACCTTTTTGCACTTGCAGAGCCAGGCTACATTTACACAAGATTAAACAACCCAACAAATGATGTTTTAGAACAGCGTATGGCAAGCCTAGAAGGCGGTATTGCAGCTGTGGCTACATGTTCTGGAACAGCAGCGGCCTCTACTGGAATTCTAACCTTTTTAAAGGCTGGCGATCACATTGTATCTTCGAATAGTTTGTATGGTGGGTCGTATAATATGCTGAAGTCCATGCTTCCACGTTTTGGTATTACAACCACTTTTGTAGACCCAAACGATGTATCCAATTTTGATGCTGCTATACAAGAGAATACACGTTTGGTTTTTGCGGAGTCGCTTGGTAATCCAAAATTAGATGTACTTGATTTAAAAGCTATTTCTGAAGTAGCTAAAAAGCACAAAATTCCCTTTATGGTAGATAATACGGTAGCTACTCCTGCGCTTTTAAAACCCATTGAGCACGGAGCTAACATCGTTATTCACTCCCTTACAAAGTACATTAACGGAAATGGAACGTCTATGGGAGGTGTAATCATTGATGCCGGTACTTTTGATTGGTCAAGTGGTAAATTCCCAGAATTTACGTCACCGTCTCCGTCATATCATGGGCTAAATTACCACGAAGCTTTAGGTCCAGCAGCTTACATTGCACGAATTCGTGTTGAAGGATTACGTGACCTCGGTGGCGCGATTAGTCCGTTTAACGCTTTTCAAATTATTCAAGGCATAGAAACACTTGAAGTGAGAATGGAAAAACACAGTCAAAACGCACTTGAATTAGCACAGTGGCTTAGCGAAAACGAAGCAGTAGAGTGGGTCAATTATCCTGGATTAGCATCGAGTAAATACAAAGCTTTAGCAGATGAATATCTTCCCAACGGACAAAGTGGCGTTGTTACTTTTGGTGCCAAAGGAGGGTTTGAAGCGGCTAAGAAAATTGCCGATAACACCAAGATATTTTCACTACTTGCCAATTTTGGAGATTCCAAATCATTGATTATTCACAACGCAAGTACCACGCACCAACAGCTAACACCCGAACAACAAGAAGACACGGGCGTTACCAAAGATCTTATTCGTTTGTCTGTTGGGTTGGAAAATATAGAAGACCTAAAAGCAGACCTACAGGCGGCGTTTGATACGTTGTAAACTTTAAAAGCGTAAAGCCAATATGTCATTACTTCAAAAGCATACCATACCCTCTTTTCGGATGCAAAGCGGCAAGGTAACTTCTTTAACACTTTCTTACCAAGTGTTTGGAAAGCCTATCGACAGTGCCCCCGTTGTGTTGGTAAATCATTCACTCACCGGTAATTCTGATGTTTCTGGTGAAGACGGATGGTGGAATGCTATTATCGGTCCAAAAAAGCTGATAGATACTGAAGTGTATAGCATTGTTGCCTTTAATTTTCCTGGAAATGGCTTTGACGATAATTTCCTTATTGATTATAAAGATTGGGTTTTACGCGATATTTCTGAAGCATTTAAAATTACGTTAGACAATCTCGGTATAGCCCAATTGTATGCAGCCATTGGTGGTTCTATTGGAGGTGCACTGGCCTGGGAAATGGCAGTTTCATATCCACAGTTTATCCAAAACGTAATTCCGATTGCATGTCATTGGGAAGCTTCTGACTGGATTTTGGCGAATGTGCTATTACAAGATCGATTATTACATAACTCTGATAATCCCCTTGAGGATGCGCGTATTCACGCGATGTTATGCTACAGAACACCGCAGTCCTTTAAGTCTAGGTTTGGACGTACGATTAATCCCAATTTTGACAAATACAATGTTGAAACTTGGTTGTTGCATCATGGCGATAAATTGGCAGATCGATTTGATGTGCGTGCTTACATGGCTATGAATCACCTGCTTGGGACTGTTGATATTTGTCAAGATCGAGTGTCTTTTGAGCAATTGATAGAGCAGGTTACGGGTAATATATATTTAATTTCAATTGATACCGACTTGTTTTTCACACACGAAGACAACCGCGAAACCTATCGTAGACTGATGAACGTAAAGCCAAATGTGTTTTTTAAAACGATTTCATCTATTCATGGACACGATGCTTTTCTTATTGAACACGACCAACTCAACGCATTGCTAAGTGATGTGTTTTTAATCAATTAGAAAATGAATGTAAAACTTACGCATAAAGCAGGCTATCACGCCACTATCGAAAACGATAGAGGGCATCAAGTAGCTATTGACAATAAAGCTGTAGACAACCCCCAAGGTGCAAGCCCCATGGAGCTTTTGCTTATGGGCGTGGCTGGGTGTTCGAGTATTGATATCATTTCGATTTTGAACAAACAAAAAGTAACTTTTGATTCCTTGGAAATTGATGTTAATGGCGAGCGTATCGATAAACCAGCACCATCACTTTTTACAAAAGTGCACGCAACAGTTCGTGTAACAGGAAACGTGAAGCCAGAAAAAATTTACCGCGCGGCTGAATTGTCATTTACAAAGTACTGCTCAGTTTCGCTTACAATGGCAGCCACTGCCGAAATAAGCTTTTCAGTAATTATAAATAATACTCCATTTAATGCCCCGAAATAAAAAATTTGAAACGGATGCTATCCGTACACAACTAGAACGATCGCAACAAGGCGAGCATAGCGTGCCATTATTTCTGACTTCGAGCTTCGTTTTTGACGACGCCGAAGATATGCGTGCCTCTTTTGCTGCTATATTCTTGGCTATCCACTTGGGTTTTTAGCCACTCATCGTTGG
>ERZ802827.165-NODE-165-length-36393-cov-15.9556_pt1 | contig 36393 bp, 29 predicted proteins | sample MGYA00345652_ERZ802827 | MGnify/ENA primary metagenome ERZ802827 (study PRJEB30503, sample SAMEA104212372) | marine metagenome | biome: Westerlies Biome; feature: [SRF] surface water layer (ENVO:00010504) within the epipelagic zone...; material: water... | reverse complement strand
ACCCCCGACACGCGGATTATGATTCCGCTGCTCTAACCAGCTGAGCTACTCCGCCCCGATTTGCCAAACGCCGCAGCGTTCCAAGACGCGTTGATATAGAGCCAATCGGTCGCCCCGGTCAAGCCTTGATCGTACGGTTTTCACCCTGTGTCCCTGCATCAAACCTGTGTTCCAGACACATGGTCCACGCGCAGCAACAATACCTATGCCCCCGCCCCGTATCGGCATATCACAAGCATGGACGCATCATCTTAACCGGCGTAGATATAGCGCCATGATCGAAAGTTTCATCACCGCATTCATTATCTATTTCGTCGTCATCGACCCGATCGGCAACGCGCCGATTTTTCTGGCTGTGACCGGCGCGCAGGATCGTGCCCGCAAGATGCGCACGGCGCTGGAAGGCACGATGGTCGCCACCATGATCATGCTGTTCTTTGCTGTGTGCGGGGCTTGGATTCTGGGCTATTTGAACATTTCCGAAGCCGCCTTCAAGATTGCTGGCGGCATCATCCTGTTCCTTGTGGCGCTGGATATGCTGGCAGCCAAACGCCAAGCCCGTAAACGCGCCGAAAGCACGGGCGATAGTCCCGCGGATGAGATTGACAGCGATAATCTGGCCATCTATCCGCTGGCCATTCCGTTGCTGGCTGGTCCGTCTGCCATCATGTCGGTGATTGTCGTCAATGCAGGTTTTGCCGGCAGCATCGCTGGCATGATGACCGGCTATGCCGCATTGATTGCGGTGATGGTGGCGACCGGTATCATCCTGTGCATGACAGTGGTTGCCGAGGGCTGGCTGAACGAGAAGATCACAATGGTCTTCTCGCGGATCACTGCCATCATCCTTGCAGGCCTTTCGGTGCAGTATGTGATCGATGGCATGTCCGTTATCGGGCTGATTGCGCCCTGAAGGCTGACTTTCGGCCACCAACCGTTATGATAGAGCCCCGCAGGAGGCCACATGCAACAGGACATCTTGATTATCGGTGTACTCTTTCCCGCCATCCCGCTGATGATGGTCAATTTCGGCAATCGTTATACCGTATTGGCGAATTTGATCCGCAATCTCCATGACGAGGTGCTTGGCGAACATATCTCGCCGCAAGATGCCGAACGTTTTCTGCTGCAAATTCGCCGCCTTCGTGACCGGTTGCGCCTGATCGGCATCATCCAGTCCTGTGCGGCCATGGCCTTTGTTCTGGCCCTGATGGCGATGATTGCTGCCTATTTTGATGAGCGCGCCATCTCCAGTATGCTGTTTCTCAGCTCCATTTCATTGCTGATAGTCTCGATGCTGATGTTCACGCGTGAAATCCAGATTGCCAATACGGCGCTGGATGTGCATCTGTCAGACCTTGAGCAGCATCAGGAATGGCAGCAATATCTGAAGCCAAAGCGTCGGGCGCGCAAGAAGACCAAGTAGAGAACCGTTTGGCCACGCCACAGATGGGGGATGCCATGTCAGTTAAAAGAACCATTATCGCTATCGACCAGGGCACCACATCATCGCGTGCCATTCTGTTTGACGAGGACGGCGCCATTCTGGCGCAAAAGGGCGCTGAATTCCCGCAAATCTTTCCGCAAGACGGATGGGTCGAACATGATCCCGAGGCGATATGGAATACCACGCTGGACGTGACGCGTGCCATGGTCGCCGCAGCAAGAAAACAAGGCACGACACCACTTGCCATCGGTATCACCAATCAGCGTGAAACGGCCATCATCTGGGACCGCGCCACCGGCAAACCGATCCATAACGCCATCGTCTGGCAGGACCGACGCACCGCAGATATCTGCCGCGTTCTGAAAACTGGCGGACATGAAGAGTCTGTCACCGCGAAGACCGGCCTGCTGCTCGACCCCTATTTCACCGCCACAAAACTGGGCTGGATTCTGGATCGCATCGAAGGTGCACGTGATCGCGCCGCCGCTGGTGAGCTGTGTTTTGGCACCGTTGACAGCTTTCTGATCTGGCGGCTGACCAATGGGGCAGTGCACGCTACCGATGCCACAAATGCCAGTCGCACCAGCCTTTATAACATCCATGATAATGACTGGGATGATGTTCTTCTGGCCCTGTTTGATGTGCCGCGCAACGGATTGCCAGAGGTGATGAATTGTGCCGCTGAATTTGGCATGGCAGACGAAGATCTGATCGGCATGGCCTTGCCGATCCGCGGGGTTGCTGGCGACCAGCAAGCAGCTGCGATCGGTCAGGGATGTTTTACGCCCGGCGCATTGAAATCAACTTACGGCACCGGCTGCTTTGTTATTATCAACACCGGTGATACTGCCATAGCCTCATCCAACAAGCTGCTGACCACGATCGGCTATCGGCTGCAAGACCAGACCAGCTATGCGCTGGAAGGGTCGATCTTTGTGTCGGGTGCCATCATTCAGTGGCTTCGTGACGGGTTACAGATCATTGCCAGCGCGCCCGAAACCGAAAGCATGGCAAGCGGCATGTCCAGCAATAACGGCGTCTATATGGTGCCCGCTTTGACCGGACTTGGGGCGCCGCATTGGCAACCCGATGCCCGTGGGGCCATTTATGGCATTACCCGTGATACCGGACCGGCCGATTTTGCCCGCGCCGCACTGGAATCCGTTGCCTATCAGACAAATGATCTGTTCACCGCCATTGCCGGTGACGGTATTCCGGTGTCGGTGGTGCGCGTTGATGGCGGGATGACGGAAAATAACTGGCTGATGCAGTTTCTGGCCGACATCATTGACCTGCCGGTCGACCGGCCGGTTGTGCGCGAAACAACCGCGCTTGGTGCGGCGATGCTGGCCCTGATGCAAAGTGATCCATCGATCACGCTGGATGACATCGCCAGCCGCTGGCAGCGCGATGCCGGCTTTGTCCCAAAGATGGATGCCAGCACAAGGCGCGATCTGGTGGCGGGCTGGAATCTGGCCATGCAGCGGACATTGACCGGGTGCTGACCGGATGCTGACTGCGCTTAGTGGCCGTGTGGAAGCCTGGCACAGCAGCCGGTTTGTGCGGCCATGGCTCGGCCCCTTGCCCCTGACACGTGGACTGATTCTGGCAGCTTTGGTGCTGGCAGTTGTTGCCGTCTTTGCGAATGTGAAGGTGCGCTATGATCAAGGCCAGATATGGAAAGCCAATCCTGAAATTACCGAAATCGCCGGAGCCATGTCCTTTTCCACTGCTGATGCTCCCTATTTCCTGGGGCATGCTGCCGCTGCCGAGGCAGGTCTTTCGCCAGATGATTACCTTCGCAAGCGAAACTATCCGAATGGCGAGATAGCCTATCAGCAACGCGACGATGATGACCCGGCAGCCAAACGCCCCCTGTTATCAACGCTGATTTCCTGGCTGGCGCCTTCATCCAGCCCCGGCGAATTGCTGATGGCTGGCCACACCATCCTTCTTGTCAGTGCCGGAGTGACTGCGCTGATGATTATTCTGGCTTTCGGGGCAACAGGATACTGGCTTGAAGGCGCGGCGGCGGCCATCGGCGGCGGGCTGTCATCTGCCTATCTTGGGCGTTCATCCTTCGGGCGGATTGATACCGATCAGCTGAATTTGGGGCTGATGTATCTGATGTTCGGACTGGTCATGATGTCGGCCAGATCCAGAACAATGCTGACAACCCTGTTTTGGTGCATTGCCGCTGGCGCAACGGCCAGCATTTTCATGGCCTGGTATGGCAAGCCAGAATTGATCTGGATGGCGATGGCCGCCTATTTCTGGTTGCTCATTGTCCTGCAACGAAATGTTCGAACAACAGCATTGTGTCTGGCCCTCTTTTATGCATTTGCACCAGTCACGTTGCCAAATCCGTTTGAATCAATCTATGTGCAGACCCATATCAGCGATGGCGATTTTCTATTTCCAAACACGATCGACACCATCACCGAGGTCGCACGTGTTTCAGTCACCGAAATTCTGGTCAGGGCAGCCGGTTCGGTTGAAATGGGTCTGGTGTGCCTGATTGGCCTCGCACTATGGGCCGCCCGACACCCAGTCATGGCCATTGCTTATGGGCCGCTTGCCGCATTCGCGCTTCTGAATTTCCTGATTGGCAACCGTGCCATTTTTTATTCGGCACCAATTTTTTGGTTTGGTGCGGCCTTCCTGATGACGAGCGCTGCACGCTTCGTTACCGAGGCGATGTCATCACAGCCAGACACGGTCACCCAGACCCGTGCCATCAGTTCACCAGCCAGCATTGCAGCTGCGACGCTGTCTCTTGTCTTTGCATGGGTAAATGTGCCCAGCGATTATGTGCCGCGTCCCAGCTTTCCCAAGCCTGTTCTGGAGGGACTGGTCAAGCTGGAAAACATAGCCACATCCGAGGCGTCGGTCGTTGCCACCTGGTGGGATTACGGCTACGCATCGCTATTTCTCAACAAGTTACCAACACTGCATGACGGGGGAAGCCAGACCGGACCTGCCACCCACTTCTTTGCCCAAGCCTTGTTAATGTCTAATCAGCTCAAAACTGTCCAAACGCTGCAATTTCTGACCCGCCAGGGGGCAGACGGCATTCAGCAATACAACTCCAAAGCGGCCCTTTTTCATGACGTTAACCAGCCAGCTGACGGCAATGTTCCAGACATCTATCTTGTTCTTACCGGCCAGATGGACGGCTGGATCAGCACCATCTCACAGCTTGGCAACTGGGATATCGAAACTGGAAAACCGATTAGATTGCCAGACAATAACGGGGCTTCACATGTCGAATATTTCGGGCTTGGCTGCAACTATCGCAGCTTTCCGTCTGCCATTACCTGTGGGAACGTCAATTTTGATTTCGACCGCGGTCTGATGAACGACGCACCTGCTGTCACCGGCTGGACCCATGCCAACAGCGGTGTTGCCCAGAATGTGCGTCGGTATGACGATGACGCCCCCTTTGGAGTGCAGACACTGCAGATCAATAACCGCCTGACATCACAATTGATGCATCGCCAGCTTTATGACAGCAGCTATAACAAACTGTTCCATCTTGGGCTGATCGAAGCGCCGGGTGTCACTCTGGTCTATGATGATTACCCGCATATCCGGATCTACAAAATCGCCGGACAGGAATAGCTGCGACTATTCGAACTCAGCCCGAAGGCGCTTCTTGTCGATCTTGCCAACACTTGTCTTGGCGATTTCAGCAACAAATCGGAATTGGTCTGGCACAGCCCATTTCGACAGATTGCCGGCCGCCACCGCTTGTTGTGCAGCTGCAGAAATCCCGCCTTTTATGGCATCTTCCTCCGCCCCTTCCCGTGCCACGATCAGCAACACCGGACGTTCACCCCATTTATCATCCTGAACGCCAATTGCGGCCACCTCGGCAACGCCATCAACCGCAGAAACCAGACTTTCAAGTTCCAGCGACGACACCCATTCACCGCCAGACTTGATCACATCCTTCATCCGGTCGGTGATCATCAACGCGCCACTTGCATCGATATGGCCAACATCGCCTGTATGCAGATAATCACCTTCCCATAACGCCTCTGTCGCCTCTGGATTTTTCACATATTCGGCGTTCAACCAGGGTGCGCGCACCACCACCTCGCCTGTGCTGGCACCATCACGTGGCAGTTCGGCCATGCCTGCACCAACCGTCTGCAGATCAACCAGCGGCAAGGGGTTCCCAGTCTTCAGACGTGCCTCAACATCAGCCTCGTCATCTGGATCAAGCACAGCGAATGTCAGCACCGGACAGGTCTCGGACAGGCCATAGCCGGTATACACATTGATCCCCTGTGCCAGCGCCGACTCGGCAAGACCGCGTGGCAATGCAGACCCTCCGATCAGCATTTTCAGCCGGGAAAGATCAGTGTCTGCTGCTTCCGGGGCCGATAGCAGCATCTGAAGAATGGTGGGCACACAGTGCGAGAAGGTCGCCCCCTCCTCGGCAATCAGCCGCAGCAGATTTGCCGGGGTGTAACGGCCCGCATAGACCTGCTTTATGCCCAGCAATGTTGCTGCATAGGGAAAGCCCCACGCATGGACATGGAACATCGGCGTGATTGGCATATAGACATCGCCGCGATGCAGGCGGTTTGACGTCTCAATCGGCCCAAAACCCGCCAGCAACCCCATCGTATGCAGCACCAGTTGGCGATGCGAATAGGCAACCGCCTTCGGTTCTCCCGTCGTGCCGGTCGTATAGAATGTGGTAGCGCGCGTGCCCTCGTCAAAATCAGGAAATTCGAAATCTGTAGCCGGGCCAGCCATCATTTCATCATAGCTGGTAACAAAATCGAAAGAACATTCCGGGTCTTGTGCCGGGTCGTCACGCAGCAGGATCAACCGCACCTTGCGTTTCACCAGCGGCATCACCTCTTCCATGAGGGGCAGGAAATCAGCATGGACAAGGATCACGTCATCCTCGGCATGGTCGATTGTGTAGGCAATCTGCGCCGGCGCCAGACGGATATTCACCGTATGCAACACCGCCCCCAGCATGGGCACGGCAAAGAAACATTCGAAATAGCGATGCGTGTCCCAGTCCATCACCGCAACAACATCGCCGTGCCCGATACCATGCCTGGCAAGGCCACTTGCCAATGTTTTCAGGCGCGTATCAAAGTCGCGATAGGTGTAGCGCATCAAACCGTCACTGACGATTTCAGTCTCGGGCGCATTCTGCAGCGGTGTACGCAGCAACGATTTAATCAGCAACGGGAAATAGGCGGGCGAGTCTGCAGACAGCATGATGGCACTCCTGTTTATCAGGAAACGCTAACAGGCCAATTCGGGTAAATTCAAGCCTGATAAAGCGGCATCTACTTCTGACGCGCCTGATGGGCCACCGCCAGAGCAAACGCAATAGAACTCCACATGAAGGTATTGTTCCATTGACCGAAGAAATCAGCCGTCGACTGGATCGGAAAGAAGAAGCCAAACGGCACAACAAAACAGGTGGCCGCGAGGACATCACCCCTTCTGGCGAGGTTGGCTTTGAAACATGTCCATATAATCGAGGCAATCATCACCGTGGCCAGCACAAGCCCGATCAATCCCGTTTCGCCAAGAATCTGAAGATAATAATTATGCGGATGTGTGTGGCATGCCACATCAGGGTTATCTGCTGAGATCGTGGGGCATAACAAGCGGTAATTATCTGGGCCAATTCCTATGACTGGCGACGTGTAGAATGCATCGATCGCCCCGTTCCATACCCGTTTGTAGGGACTGGCCTCATGGACGGGAAGCTGTTCAATGAAGGTGGTGACAAACCGGTTTCCAATCGCAGGTTTCAAAAGAAAGACCCCGAAAACGGCAACAACCTCAACAGAAACCAGCAACGCGTACCGTGACCAGATTGGCTTGTGGACAAGCCCGGCAAGCATACCGGCCATCGCACGCAGAATGAAATTGATCCGCTCGCCCGTCAGGACAGATGCAATAATTGTGATCAATGAAACCAGTGCCGCCAGACCAGCGATTTTGGTTCTTGCCGACACCGCCAACGCGACAAGCACACAGAATAATGGCAGGCCGGCTTTTGCCAGATAATTGCCCGGGGTCAAATCACCATACGGCCACGACAAGCGGCCCCCACGTTGACCAATAATTGTGAATTCAGCGAACAATATGCCGCTCATAATCAGCATGCCAGCGCCCATGGAAATAAGCATCGCCATCAAAATTCGCGGATCGCGCGCCAACCAGAATGCACTGGCAAAGGCAAACAAAGGAAACCGAAACCAGGCAGCCGCTTCACCCAGTGAATAGCCCGGCAATGTTGAAAGCGCAGCCGAAATCAAACACCAGAGCCAGAAAACGAAGACGGCCCGCACCCAGAAATGTCGGGTCCAACCCCAGTCTTTTCTGTAGATACAACGGCCGATAAATGCCAAACCGCAGAGTGACAGCCACGCATCTGCCGGGCTTCGCTCTATCAGCATGAAAAAGGGACCGAGAAGATAGAAGACTGTAACGGCCATGCGCGGCCATGCTTGAGCTGAAATTGCTTGCTGCGCGCCGGCAATATTCTGGCCGAACCAACCGCGGATGCGTCCCTCATTCATAGTCTTGATGTCCTTGGTCAGAGACCAGCTGGCGAGCCACAAAAATACTACGCAATACCAATTGTCGGGGCGTCAGTAATCCAGCCACCACCCAGAACCACATCGTTATCCGTTACATCGTAAAGAACCGCCGCCTGGCCTGTTGCGATACCAAATTGACGCTCATCAAGGTGCAATATTGCGGTGTCATCTGCGACTGATGACAACGTCGCGGGCATTGCCGGTGCGGTATTTCTCAATCGCGCCAGAACCTTTGCGCCAACTGCCGGCGCACCGCGACCCGAGGTCCAACTTGTTTCGGACAAAATTACCTCATGACAGGCCAGCGCAGATTGCGGGCCAACTATAACCTTATGCGTACCCGCATCAATGCCAACCACATATAGCGGGCCATCGCTTTCATCGGCATCCTTGCGCCCACCGATTCCCAGCCCTCGCCGCTGCCCGATCGTATAATCGATAACGCCGTTATGTGTGCCCAGCACAGTGCCATCCAGATGCACAATCTCGCCCGGCTCTACCGCGCCGGGGCGCAACCTGCGCACCACATCGCCGTACCGCCCGTTCGGCACGAAACAGATATCCTGACTGTCCGGCTTCTCAGCGACCGACAGCCCGTATTTATGTGCCAGCGCACGTGTGTCGTCCTTGGTCATGCCGCCCAGCGGAAAGCGCAGATAATCCAGCTGCTCAGGCGTTGTGGCGAACAGGAAATAGGACTGATCCTTGCCGGGGTCGGCGCCGCGATGCAGTTCCGGACCGTCATCACCATCAACGCGTTGCACATAATGGCCGGTGGCAAGACAGTCAGCTTTCAGATCACGTGCAGTTGCCAGCAGATCGGTAAATTTCACAGTTTGATTGCAGCGCACACAGGGGATCGGGGTTTCACCACGAAGATAGCTGTCGGCAAAATCCTGCATCACCTGATCATGGAACCGGCCTTCATAATCCAGAACGTAATGCGGAATGCCGAGCCGCCCCGCAACAGTGCGCGCATCATGAATATCAGCACCGGCACAGCAGGCACCCTTTGCCTGAACAGCAACACCATGATCATAAAGCTGCAGGGTTATGCCGATGACATCATAACCCTGTTCATGCAGCAACGCCGCAGTTACAGAGCTGTCAACACCGCCAGACATGGCAACAACCACCCGCGTTTCGGCAGGTGGTTTGGCAAAGCCAAGCGAGTTTCGCGTCGCCGTCATGTCCGCATCTGTTTCTGGATGTGACAGCATAGCCATCCCTGCTCGCCTTTCTAGAAGTCGTCAGGAACCGTAACCCGCAAACCATCAAGCTCTGGTGACATCGCAATCTGGCATCCAAGCCGCGAGGTGTCAGACAGGCCAAAAGCCAGATCCAGCATATCTTCCTCATCTTCGCTTGGCCCGCCAGTCTTGGCATACCAGTCGGCATCGACAATCACGTGACAGGTTGCACAGGACAGGCAGCCGCCGCAGGTGCCCTCGATGCCAAGATTGGCATCACGCCCTGCTTCCATCACGGTAACGCCTTCATCGACGGTTACCGAATGTTCCTTGCCATCAGGCGTCTTAAAAATGATGCTCGGCATGCCCCGGCACTCCTGTCAGTCACAAATTCAAAATGGGCCACCATCGACCCTGACGACCCGCTTTTACAGGTCACTCAGAACTTCCGCAAGCCTTTCGAAATCAGCGGCCTGTGATTGCCAGCCAGCAGAAATACGCACGGCGCGCCGCGCGCCTTCGCCTGCCTGCATGGCTGTCAACACATGGCTTTCATGCACCTTGCCTGATGAACAGGCGGCACCAGCACTGACAGCGATCCCTGCAATGTCCAGCGCCATCACCATGATCTCCGAAGTCTTGTCACCCACCGCGATGCACGAGGTGTTGCCAATCCTGTCTGCCCGGCTGCCAAAAATCGCAACATCATCACGCATCTTTTGCATACGCGCCTCAAACGCGTCACGCCACCCCGCCATGTCATGGTAAAGCCCGACATCGTCAAAGGCAGCGCGCGCCGCCGCACCAAACCCCGCAATACCGAGGAAATTTTCCGTCCCCGACCGGCGTCCCTGTTCCTGACCACCGCCACGCAGCAAGCTTGTCAACCGGTTGCCGGGCCGCACCAGCAAAGCACCAACACCTGCGGGGCCGCCAATTTTATGCGCTGATATGGTGGCATAATCCAGCCCGCTATTGGCAAAATCGAGATGCGTCTTTCCCAGCATCTGCACCATGTCGCTATGCACCGCAGCACCAGCGTCACGCGCCATAGCAACAACAGATTCGATCGGTTGGATGACCCCGGTCTCATTATTCGCCATCATCACGGAAACCAGTGTCTTTGCACGCATCGCATCCGGCACAGCATCCAGGCAGTCAGCGAGATGATCCAGATCAATAAGCCCGTCCCGGTCAACGCGCACAATATCTGCACCGGGCGCAGCATGCAGAACAGAATCATGCTCGATCGCGCTGGTGATGATGTGATCAAAGCCTGACAGCACCAGATTGTTGGACTCGGTCCCGCCGCTGGTAAACACGATATCTGCAGCACGGCTGCCAACAAGGATGGCGATCTCTTCGCGCGCGCCCTCGACGATCAGGCGTGCTGACCGCCCGAATCCATGCACCGAAGACGGGTTTGACGGCGGACCCATTGCCTGTTGCATGGCCGTAACGGCTTCCGGACGCAGCGGCGCTGTGGCGTTATTGTCCAGATAAAGGGCCGGTCCCGGTGACATGAGGCCTTGTGACATGATCGTGGATCAGCTTTTGCGAGACCGCGGCGTCAGTGGCGGCTCATCACCCAACATCGGCTTGCCGGCTTCATCATGCAATGCCGAGGCGGACAGCCTGTCTTCCATATCGTTCAACCGCGCCCGCAGGCTGTGCACTTCATCAACCAGTGCGGCAATGGTCCGTCCGCGCGGGTCAACATCATCGGGATTGCTGACGCCGTAAGCCGCAAAAGGCGCGTCGGCTGTGATTTTTGACTGGGTTGCGGGTTTCGCAGCCAGTTGCCGTGCCGGCACACCAACGACCGTCGCACCAGCCGGCACATCTTTTGTCACAACCGAATTACCACCAACACGAGCGCCGGCACGAACGGTTATGTTGCCCAGAATCTGCGCACCAGACCCGACAATAACATCATCTTCCAGCGTCGGATGGCGTTTGATGGAGCGCTGCGCTTCGGCATCGACAGCCGGCAGTACACCGCCAAGCGTCACACCCTGATACAGCGTTACATTGCGGCCAACAACCGAAGTCTCACCAATCACCACACCTGATCCGTGATCCACAAAAAAGCCGCAACCTATTGTCGCGCCCGGATGGATCTCGATGCCGGTAAACCAGCGCGCCAGCTGCATGATAAAACGGGCGATGAACTTCAGACCGGCCTTCCACAAAGGATTCGCAATCCGGTATGCCAGCATCACCTGAAAACTGGGATACAGAAACATCGCCGCCAGCTTGTTGCCCGCAGCCGGGTCGCGCGCACGAATAGCGTTCAAATCACGGTTCAGCTTTGCGAACATCCCTCTGCTCCCTTCAAGGCCCGGAATAGCGTAAGATGGACACAGTTACACTCGGGCAGATGCCACCGGCAGTTTATCGAAATTAACCTTGTCTGCGTATGCCGACTTGGCCTGTCGATCGTATTAAGATATAAGCGCTTTCCATAAAATCACAAGAAAAGTGGAATGATCATGCCTGAGGTGATTATCAACGGTCCAGAGGGACGTATTGAGTGCCGATACATGCCTGCCGAAGCGCCTGACGCCCCGACCGCACTGATCCTCCATCCCGAGCCTGATCGCGGTGGCACAATGAACAATCGTGTGACCTATGCATTATACCAGCATTTTCAGTCACGCGGCTTTGCTGTCATGCGGTTCAACTTTCGCGGCGTTGGCCGCAGCCAGGGCACCTATGATAATGGTGAGGGCGAATTGTCTGATGCAGCCACGGCTATGGACTGGCTGCAGTCACAGAACCCGGCATCAACACAATGCTGGATCGCCGGGTTTTCATTCGGGTCGTGGATCGGCATGCAGCTGATGATGCGCCGGCCAGAAATTCGCGGCTTCATCTCTGTCACTCCGCCGGCGGTGACACATGACTTCACGTTTTTGGCCCCCTGCCCGGCATCTGGTCTTATTGTGCATGGCGAAGACGACACAGCCGTGCCACCAGATTCCGTTCACAAGCTGGTCGAGCGGCTGTCCATCCAGAAGGGTGTCACCATCGATGTGGATGTTGTACCCGGCGCCAATCATTTTTTCACCGACCATCTGGACCAGATGGTCGAACGGGTATCGGCCTATCTCGATGACGCACTGCCGGAAGAAACCCCCGAACCCCTTTTCGAATAGAAAGCCGAACGCCCGATGTCATACGACTCCGAACTGATCCGCACCTATACTGAACGCGGTTATGTTCACCAGATCACCAGTGATCTGGGTCTGGATCAACGCGCCACCGAACAGGTTATTCCGGCCTATATCGGCTTTGATTGCACGGCTGACAGCCTGCATGTTGGCTCGCTTGTGCAGATCATGATGCTGCGCGTTCTGCAACGCACCGGGCACAAGCCGATTGTTCTTATGGGCGGTGGTACGACAAAGGTCGGCGACCCGTCCGGCAAGGATGCGGCCCGCCCGCTTTTGTCCGATCAGGACATTGAAAACAACAAGCAGGGCATTCGCCAGGTGTTTGAGAAGTACCTGACTTTCGGCGATGGCCCGACAGACGCAATCATGGTCGATAATGCCGAGTGGCTGGACAATCTGGCCTATATCCGGTTCCTGCGGGATTTCGGACCGCATTTTTCGATCAACCGGATGCTGGGCATGGAGTCGGTGAAGTTGCGGCTGGACCGCGAACAACCGCTGTCATTCCTCGAATTCAACTATGCCATCCTGCAGGCCTATGACTTCATGGAACTGCGTCGGCGGTATGGCTGCGTGCTTCAGATGGGCGGGTCGGACCAGTGGGGCAACATCGTCACCGGCATCGATCTGACGCGCCGTGTTGACAGCCAGGAAGTGTTCGGCCTGACATCACCGCTGATTACCACCGCATCTGGCGCCAAGATGGGCAAGACGGCAGATGGTGCGATCTGGCTGAATGCCGACCGCCTGTCACCGTTCCAGTTCTGGCAGTTCTGGCGCAATACCGAAGATGCCGATGTTGAACGCTTTCTGTCGCTCTTCACCGAACTGCCAATGGATGAGGTGCGCCGGCTTGGGACGCTGGAAGGGGCCGAGATCAACGAGGCCAAAATCATTCTGGCAAATGAGGCCACAACGCTTTGCCACGGTGCAGATGCTGCTGGCGACGCCATGCAGACTGCACAGCAGACTTTTGCCGATGGCGGGGTGGGCGACGGATTGCCGCAAATCTCGCTGTCAGCTGAAGAAGCTGACGGTCTTGGCATGATCGCCGCGCTGGTAAAGGTTGGGTTTGCCAAATCGAATGGCGAGGCACGCCGGCTTATTCGCGGCGGCGGCGCTCGCCTGAATGATGTCGCCATCAATGATGAAGATCATGTGATGCAAGACGCAGATTTCGGCGATGGACGTGCCAAGATTTCGGCTGGCAAGAAGCGTCATGCCCTTATTGTGATCAGCTGACTTGCCGGGATAAACTGACTTGCCGGGATAAACTGGTCACTCATCAATTGACGGGCCCAGAATACGCTCGCCCTCGCGCTCAAGCCAGGACGGGCTCAGAATATCGCGCAACACCCCGGGGATGACCGAGGCCGGTGTGACAGAGCTGTCCGGATCATCGATATCACCCTTCAGGCTGAACTGCGTGACAAACAGCCCGGCCTTGTCAACGCCTGTCAGAATTTGCCCGACCAGCGGTATGACTCCGATTATGTTGCTGAGGAAACTGGCTGGCACCAGATTACCACTGACATCGACCGTTCTTGTTTCGCGGTCATACTCGCCGACAAACGTAACCGACACTGCCTGCCCCTGACCGGCCACCTGTTTCAGTCTGACTTGAGGGCCACGGTTTTCGATCAACGCCTCACCCCATCCGAAATAGGTACCCTCGCCCTCCAGCAATCCGATAAGTCCCGCCGGGCCAAGCACCGAAAAGGCGCGTACCGCGCGCGGGGCCTCGACAACGCGGAAGTTCGTAATGCGGATTTTGGTGTCGAAATTGGCGTATCCATCAAGAAATCTGGTCTTGAGAACCAGATCACCCGACCGGATGGTGTCGGTCACACCAAGTCCTTTCAGGGTGCTGCCGCCATTGTCAGAGGTCATGACCAGCTCAGCCGGACTGTCCTTGTTATCAACATACCGGATTGATGTTTCCGCCCCGCCGACCAGACCTGCGCCGTCCATCAAATCGGCGTTTTCACCAAATTGAATGTCAACCTGCGCCTCGGTGATCAATGGCTTTGTCTTGTTGAACAGATCGCCCGAAAAGCGGGCCTTGCCGCCGCCATTGCTGCGTTTTGAACCGATGATCTGGCCGCTCAGGACAATACCGTCACCGGCGATGATGCGATCAGCAAGAAATTCAAACGAGATGGCCCTGCCTTCACCAAGCCCGCGGTTGCGGCGCAATGGCACCAGATCAATCAGCTTGGCATTGCCTGCAATGCGCCAGTCACCATTCTCGGCTGTCGACACCGTCAATTGCTGGATATCGTTGCCGGGCCAGACGAGATCACGGAATGTTGCACCGCTTATTTTCAGGGGACCATCTTCCGGCGCATTGAACTGCACCTCACCACGTGCGGACAGGCTGCCGGATGTCACAGTGATGTCGTTGATACGCCGTAACCGTCCCTCATCCAGTTCAAGGGTCATCGCAGCTGTGCCGGGTTCACCCGGCAATTTCGCCCAGCCTATTGTCGGCACTGACGCGCCAGCATCGCTGAAATCAACCCCGACATCGATCAGAACATTGCCAAACTGCATGTCGCTGTTCAGCTCTATACTGCCAGCAAGTGTGCCGTTGATATCAATGCCCGCACGCGCCGACATCATCTCGGCCAATGCTGCCGATTTCTGCGCGCTGACGCGCATTGAGACACGCTCGCTATCATCATCAAATGTCACAAGAAGGTTGCTGGCCACGCCCAGCAGGTCTGCTGAACCGGATACCGATGCCCCGGTCGCATCAAAGTTTGCCACCAGTTCGGCATTCTTGACCTGCCCCACAACAGGCATGTTTCCAAATTCGCCATTGCTGACGACCATCTCGATCCCAACATCAATGTCACCGGGTTGCAGCGTCTGGCCGGTGGGAAACGCTGCATCAAGCGCAAGTTCGGCTGTACCCCGCATATCGATATCCGCCAGATAGACACCGCCAATATCAACAATACCAAGATTGCCCGCCAGATCACGCAGACGATCCAGCGGACCCAATGTTGCAAGGGTCAGCTTGGCCGCACCACCATCACCATTACCATCACGCCTGCTGTCATAACGAAAATCAGACGGCAAGCCGAACAGCAACCCGGATCCGGCAACGCTCAGCACACCGCGCGATGCGATGATTGTTGCCGCAGCATCACGCGCGTCAGCTCCAAATGGCAGATTTTCAAACACACCACCGGTAACACGCGCCTGTGCTTCAAAGTCAATCTCTTGCGGCTTCAGGCGTGGGCGCACCGGAAACCGTGTCACAACATCGAAAATGGTCTGGCCCGATGCGCGCAGTGTCGTGGCATCATAGCCGCCATTGCCGGGCTTGATCATCCGCATGGAAGTCGCCAGCGCAATCCCGTCCCCCATGTCACCGTTGAGATTCAGTTCGGCAACAGCCCGTGGCGGCTTGCCTCCAATCACAGGTACGATGGTGACCTTGGCCGTTTCCAGCCCAAGACCGCTGACGTCACCTTCAGTCAGGATAATTTCGGCCTTGTTGTCAGCAATTGTCATCCGGCCATCGATGCCTGTCATAACCGGAACACCGCCACCCAACGCCATCTCGACATCACGCACAGTAATGCTGCCATCGATCTGTCGAACCTTCAGGCGATTTTCATCACGCTGGCTGACAAGATCCAGCCGCACATCCTCAACACGCCCGGAACGTATCTTGCGCCCGACCCAGTTTCGCGTCCTGGACACCGCCCAGTCCGGCCAGATTGCGTGAAAGTCACGCGCATCCATATTGTTTGCTGACAGGGACAGGGATCCCCCTGCCAATGTCCATGAAGGACCAAGCCCCAACACCCCCGACACCGACATGGCACCGCCATTGGCCAGATTGACGCTGACTTCTTCAATCGCCAGTCCGTTATTCTGCAGCGCGCCGGACGCCTGCACACGGCCGACCAGCAGCGGCGCTTCACGCCCAGCCAGTGTCAGCATTGCATTGCTGGCACCCATTGCCACAGACAGCTCTTCAATAACACCGCCAGCACCAACGCGCAGTGACAGCGTGCCGTCACCCGTTCCCTGCAGGCGTTCATATTGTGCGGCACCGATATCCACACCGACAGCACTCAAGGCTGTCTTCAGGTCAAGTGTAACGATATTCAGTCGCCGCGCCGTTCGATCGAATTCAGCAGCGATGCTGATACCAAGGTCACTCAGCTGGCCACCGGAAAACCGTTCCTGGAGCATCGCCTTTGCCTGCGGTGCCATCATGTCTGGCCAGTCAGCGTAAAAGCTGTCCAGTGACAGATCATTGCCATCGATACGACCGGTAATGACCGGCGCCGGGCCATCGATATCTGCAATGTTGCCTTGCACCGACAGAACACGCCCGTCATTCAGCACAATTTCGCTTTGTGCAACAGTCAATGTTCCACCGTCGCGGTGATAGGTTGAAATCACCGACGCCGTTTTATAGTCAATCGCGCGAAAGGGTTGCGGCAGTGCAAGGGTTCCGCCAGTCGCCGCTGCATCAAGATCAAACACGGCAATCGCCGAATCACGAATGGCGGCATTCATCCTGCCGGATATATTTCCGCTGAATGGCAACATTTCAGCCGACAGCGGCGCATATGCAGTCACACCATCCAGCAGCAGGTTATCGGCTGCCACATCAAGGCTGAAGGTGCCACCAAGCGGGTCACCAAGGACTGCTGCTTCCAGCCGGCCGGCCGGAGCCGCATTGGCCATACGTTCAGCAGACACCATACCATTCACAAGTGTGCCTTGGTCAAAGCTGCCAACTGCATTGATATTGACGAGGTCGATAGGTGCCACCGCGTCATCAACATGGCGAAGATTCAGCGTCGCACGGTTAATGCGCAGCCGCTGGTTAGTCAGGCTTTTGGTGTCACCGGAAGCGCCACCAGAAGCGCCGCCAGAAGCGCCACCGGCCGCCAGACCAGCCAGCAACGCCATTCCGGGCGACCCTTCGATATTGCGCGCGGAAGGATCAACCGTCAGATCAAGCTGCAGGTCAGAGAAGACCAGTTCAAACGGCCTTTGCGCCAGCAATCCAGTCGGCGTGAAAACAGCACTTGCCTCGGGAATGGTCAAACTGGCATCAGCACCGGCTACGGTCACATCGGACGCAGTGACCGTCAGGTGCATCGCGGGGAGTCGCACCTCGACCCCGGTATCGCCCAGCGTCAGGGATAACGCCTCGTTATTGCGCGCCAGCTGGCGTGCCAGTTGCGCTTCGATAATACCAGTGAGTCCGCCAGCCTGTTGCAAATAGATAAAAGGGGCGGCAATCACCACCACCAGCACGCCAACAACTCCAATCAGGATACGCCGCAGCAGTTTGCCGCCGCCATCAATGCCGCTGCCATCGGTACCATTGGCATCAGTGCCGCCCGCACCGCGGCCATCAGCGCCGTAGGTATCACCCTTTGATTGACTGTTGTCTGTCTCTGACATGGTCAGCGCACGTTCCCTTGATCGATCATGTTCTTTTATCATGGCGATATCGGGCTGTCTTGCCATCAATCACCAACATCCTATCTATATCGCGTAGGCAATAACCCCGGAACACCATCAGGATGATGCCGTCATGCCGGGGCCAGGAAACCGCAGGACAAGGACCTTCAGCATGCTTGAAACCGGCCAGAAAACAGACCCGTTTACAATCCCCACCGACACAGGCTCTTTCTCATCCACCGACGATGCAGGTGGCAAGACGGTGGTGTTCTTTTTTCCCCGCGCCGACACATCCGGCTGTACCAAGGAAGCTGTTGCCTTTTCAGGCCTTCTTGACGAATTTGCAGCTGCCGGATGCCGGGTGATCGGCATTTCCAAAGACACTGCCGCAAAGCAGGCGAAATTTCGTGCCAAGCATTCTCTGACCTGTGAACTTGGCGCCGATGATGAAACCGGCATCTGCGAGCAGTTCGGCGTCTGGCTGGAAAAATCAATGTATGGCAAAAGCTATATGGGCATTCAGCGAGCAACCTTTGTTCTGGATAGCGACGGCACATGCCTGGCCGCTTGGCCAAAGGTCAAGGTCCCGGGCCATGCAGAAGAGGTGCTGGAGACCGTTCGCAGTCTGTAGCATTTAGCAATTTCCAACCCAAAAATTGGACAAACCAGATGATGTCGGCATGCCAGACCAGTATAAAATGCCAGCCAGTATAAAATGCCAGGCCAGCATATGATGACAGCACGGCACACACTGACAGACCGGCTATGCATCATTCTGGGCACAGACGATCCGGCGGAAAAGGCAGGCCAGACACGCCAGCTGGTGGCTGACTGGCATGGCGGGCGCATCACCGGGATTGGTACTGCCACACCGCCTGACCGCCCCGGCCGCCCGGACCGGCCTGAACTGAAACCCCCGCGTGATGTACCGCGCCGCCGTATCGGGCCAACGCCCGGCGGGCGCATTGCGTTGTTGCACGCCATTGCGCATATCGAACTGAACGCCATCGATCTGGCGCTTGATATGGCTTGCCGTTACACCGATGCCGCGCTGCCGCGCGCCTTTTTTGATGACTGGCTGGGGGTGGCCGATGATGAGGCGCGCCATTTCCTGATGCTGAGCGAGCGTCTGGCGGGCCTTGATGCGGCTTATGGCGATCTGCCAGCGCATGACGGGTTGTGGCAGGCGGCGCAGGAAACCGCACATGATCTGCTGGCCCGCCTTGCCATCGCACCGCTGGTGCTGGAGGCACGCGGGCTGGATGTAACCCCAACGATGATCGACCGGTTGCGCGAGGTAGGTGACGACGCCAGCGCCGATGCCTTTGCCATTATCATGCATGACGAGGTCGGGCATGTCGGCGTTGGCAAGACATGGTTCGATTATGCCTGCGGGCTGCAGCGCCTTGATCCGGTCAGCACATGGCACCGGCTTGTCGGTACATATTTCCGCGGCCCGCTGAAACCGCCCTTCAATATCACGGCACGCGAAGCAGCCGGCTTTGCCGCCGCCTTCTATCAGCCGATGTCAGAACGTTCAGATTTGTTTGCGCCGCCGACGGAGGCAGGCTGACACCTGTCAAGCGTTGCGCTGTGCACCGACACGTGCGGCAAGACTGGCCTCGACAAATTCATCCAGATCGCCATCCAGAACGCCGTTGGCATTGCCCTTTTCAACGTTGGTGCGCAGGTCCTTCACCATCTGGTAGGGATGCAGGACATATGACCTGATCTGGTTGCCCCATCCGATATCGGTCTTTGCTGAGGCCGCGTCATTTGCCGCCTCTTCACGCTTTTGCAATTCCAGCTCGTACAGGCGCGCTTTCAGCATGTTCATGGCGGTGGCGCGATTGCGATGCTGCGAGCGATCATTCTGGCACTGCACAACGATGTTTGTGGGAATATGGGTGATCCGGATTGCAGAATCGGTCTTGTTCACATGCTGACCGCCCGCCCCAGAAGCGCGGTAGGTATCGACCCGCAGGTCCTTATCCTCGACTTCAATTTCAATATTGTCATCGACCACCGGATAGACCCAGGCGCTGGCAAAGCTGGTATGGCGGCGGGCGGAGCTGTCATAGGGCGAGATACGCACCAGACGGTGCACCCCGGATTCTGTCTTCAGCCAGCCATAGGCGTTGTCGCCTTCAATCCGCATGGTCACCGATTTAATGCCGGCCTCTTCGCCAGCACTTTCCTCAATCATCTGCAGCTTGAAGCCGCGACGCTCGCACCAGCGGCTATACATCCGCACCAGCATGGCAGCCCAGTCCTGAGCCTCGGTCCCGCCAGCACCAGCGTGAACTTCCAGAAAGCAGTCATTTCCGTCAGCTTCGCCCGACAACAGGCTTTCAAGCTGACGTTTCTCGGCAAAGGGAACCAGCGCAGCCACGGCGGCCTCGGCCTCAGCGACAACATCGGCATCGCCTTCCATCTCGCCAAGTTCAATCAGCTCGACCGCATCATTCAGTTCTGTTTGCAGACTGACAATCATCTCGACCTGGCGTTGCAGCTTGTTTTTCTCGCGCATGGCCTCTTGCGCCGCTGTCTGATCATTCCAGAAATCGCCCTCGGCGCTCAGCGCTTCCAGCTCTTCAAGACGCGCCAAAGCAGCCTCAAAATTCACATGCGTGCGCAAAAGGTCCAGTGCGCTTGTGATGGTCTCGATATGGGCCTGCGTTTCAGCTTGCATGATGTGGGGGTTCCGAAAAATTACCCGCCATTCCTAGCGCGCCGCTGCACAGGTTACAAGGGCCGCGCGCGGCGGTGTCATCGTATCAGCGGGGCCTAGAACAAACCGGGGATCGTAATTTCCTCATCTTCAGCACCGCGGGCTGAACTGCCAGGCACATCAATCAGCGCCCCGCCAGGGCGCTGGCCGGGCTTGAATACCTCAAAGATGGCCTTCTCATGATCGGGAAGAACACGCTCACCGGTCTCGGCATGCACCGGTATGATCGTCACACCACTTGGCCGGCGGAACGGAATCACCGGCTTGCCAGCCGATGCGGCGGCGATGAAATTGCCAAATATGGGCACAGCCACGGTCGAGCCTGTCTCGCGTTTACCGAGCGCGCGCGGGGTGTCATAGCCAACAAACACACCAACTGCCAGATCAGGTGTAAAGCCGATAAACCAGCCATTTGTATTGTCATTTGTCGTGCCTGTCTTGCCGGCAACAACAAGATCAAGACTGTCGATCCGCCGGCCGGTACCGCGTTTGATCACCCCTTCCAGCATCGACACCATCTGAAAGGCCGACGCCGGCTCGGTCAGTTGCGGGCGAATATCGGCAAGGTCGGGGACCTCCTGGCCAGACCAGCCATCCTCATCCGTACAGCCTTTGCAGTCACGCAGATCATGGCGATAAATGGTTTTGCCGTGACGGTCCTGCACGCGGTCGATCAGACTCGGCGTGATCTTCTTGCCGCCATTCACCAGCATGCCATAGGCTGCCGTCAAACGGATCAGCGTTGTCTCACCAGCACCAAGCGACATGGACAGCAGCGGCGGCAGATTGTCATTCAGTCCGAACCGGCGGGCATAATCCTGGATCTCGTCCATTCCCAGATTCATCGCGAGGCGCGCTGTCATCAGATTGCGCGACTTCTCGATCCCTACCCGCATGATCGAAGGCCCATAGAAACGCCTTGTATAGTTGGCCGGCTTCCATTTCGGTTTGCCCTGCCCCTGATCAACCACAAGCGGCGCGTCAAGAATGCGCGTTGTCGGGTTATATCCCTGATCCAGCGCTGCCAGATAGACAAATGGCTTGAAGGCTGATCCGGGCTGTCGCAACGCCTGAACCGCCCGATTGAACTCGGAATCGCGGTAATTGTAACCGCCACTCATCGCCAGCAGGCGCCCGGTATGCGGATCGAGCGCGACAATCGCCCCCTCTACCAACGGGCGCTGTGATAAAGACCAGTCTTCCTGTTCCGGCTCAAACCCGTCACGGATCAGATCGGGGGTGGCAACGGGTGGCTGCACCATCACGATATCGCCGATGGCCAGCGCATCGCGCAAATCGGCCAGGGGCTGCGGACGCACGCCATCCTCGTCACGCGGTGGATAGGCCCAGAAGGCCAGCTTGAAAGGAATGCGCCCGGGCTGCCCGTCGCGCAGCCTGATCTGCGCCTGATCCTTTGTCACCTCGGTCACGATGGCGGCGAAATGATTGTCCAGCATGCCACTCTCATGGCTGGCAAGAACGGCTTCGATATCGTCGCTACCATCATAACTTTCCAGCGGGCCGCGCCATCCCTGACGTCTGTCCAGGGCTTCCAGCCCCTGTTCCAGCGCTGTACGCGCCGCCTGATGCAAGGCTGGATCAAGCGTTGTGCGGACCGACAATCCGCCAGAATACAGCATGTCCTCGCCGAATTTTTCAACGATGTCGCGGCGCACTTCCTCGGCGAAATAGGGTGCGTCGGTTGAATCATATCCGGTTTGCACCGCCACTTCGATTGACTGGCCTGCTGCAACGCGTGCCCGGCCTTCAGAAATGAAACCGTTCTCCACCATTTGCGTCAGCACCCAGTTGCGGCGTGCCCGGGCAGCATCGCTGCGGCGGATCGGGTGATAGTTGGCAGGTGCTTTCGGCAAGGCTGCAAGATAGGCCATTTCGTCCAGCGTCAGCTGGTCCAGCGCCTTGTCAAAATAATTCAACGCCGCTGCCGCAACCCCGTAACTGCCAAGACCCAGATAGATCTCGTTCAGATAAAGACCCAGAATCTGATCCTTGGTGAAGGCGCGCTCCATCCGCAAGGACAGGATCGCTTCCTTGATCTTGCGGTCGATCGACACTTCATTGGTCAGCAGGAAATTCTTGGTCACCTGCTGGGTAATTGTCGAGGCCCCGATCGGTCTGCGACCAGTCCCGTAATTCATGGCATTGGTGACAGTCGCCCGCACCAGCGCCCGCGGATCAATACCGAAATGCGAATAAAAAGCCTTGTCCTCGGCCGACAGAAACGCCTGTACCAACAACGGCGGCATCGCCTCAACCGGCACGAATACCCGTTTTTCGGTGGCGTGCTCGGCCAGCAATGCGCCATTGCCAGCATGAATGCGTGTTGCAACCGGTGGTTCATAGGTTGCAAGCTGATGATAATCGGGCAAGCCCTTGCCGTAGGTCCAGAACACCCACAATATTGCGGCCGACGCGGCAACCAGTCCCAGAAACATCAAACTGAAAAGAACCGTCAGCACGCCAAAAAACCGGCGCAGCAAGGATTTGCGCTGCGGCCGCCCGCTGCGTTCTATCTCGGTCAGATCGACCGGATCATCATCATAATGTAACCCGTCATCGCGGCTCATCGGCGCGGCCCGTACTCCTCAAGATAGGCGATAATTGCCCGTGCCAGCCTTTCAACAACCTTCCGGCGGTAGGATTCCTTCTTCAGGTTGCTTTCATCACGCCGGTTGGTAACAAATCCCATTTCAACCAGCACTGAAGGCATGTCGGGTGCTTTTAACACCGCAAATCCGGCAAAACGATGGCCACGCTTCGTGCCGCCGGGCAAATCACCAATCTGGTTCAGGATCGCACTTGCCAGATAGGTCGACTGGTTCATTGATTCCCGCTGGAACATGCGCAACAATTCATCAGCCGCTTGCGGGTCCTCAACAGCCAGATCAGGCCCACCGATCAGATCAGCCTGATTTTCCTTTTTCGCCAACAGGGCCGCTTCCTTGTCCGATGCGGTATCTGACAATGTGAAGATTGACAGGCCATAGGCCTTTGCAGATGGCGCAGCATCGGCGTGCAACGAAATGAAGACATCTGCCTCGCGCGAACGTGCCAACTGGATACGTTCCCGCAGCCGCAGATACCGGTCATCATCACGTGACAGCACCGGTTCAACCACGCCAGTGGCGCGCAGTTGCCGTGCCAGTTCCAGTGCTGCCGCCAGTGTGATGTGTTTTTCCTGCGTTTTCGAATGTCCGATCGCGCCCGGGTCCTTGCCGCCATGACCAGCATCGATGAACACCACCCATTTGCGCGGCTTTGCCAATGGCGTGGCGACGGTTGATGCTGTTGCGGGGGGTGCCGCATCTGTGGGTTTTGGCACAGCTGCCGGTTTGGGCACGGGCGTGGTATTGGCAGCCCCGTTACTGGCAGCCCCGTTACTGGCAGCCCCGTTACTGGCAGCCCCGTTACTGGCAGCCACTGTTGCGCTGAGCGGTTCGGCAGGCAGAGCCGGAGAGGCATTTGCCAACGGGCGCGATACCGGCATTTGTTCACGCGACAGCACCTTTGCCGCTACCGAAAAGGCGGTTGCGCCACGATCAACGAGGTCCAGAACCAGCCGATACCCACCATTTTCCGGCGGCAGACTGAACCGGCGCACCGGAATGGCCGGCGCGTCCAGTTCGATGACAACGCGGCCCATATCGGGCGTCGGCTTACCGAACCTGTAGGCACGCGCTGGCGGCTTGGCCAGAATGCCGCGAGGGGGCACATTCTCAACCTGCCAGTGGGTTGCCGGCATATCGACGACCAGCCGGTACGGGTCATGCAGCAAGGTTACGCGCGGTGTCACCGGAGTGCGGGTTTCGATCACCACCCGCAATGTCTGTTCGCTCTGGGCAGCATCGCCTTCAACGCCAATCACACCAAGACGCAAGCCAAGGATGCTGTTTTCAGCGGCGTGCGCGCTGCTGGGCATCAGTGCACCAGACAAGATGGCACCAGACAAGATGGCACTGGTGAACCACACCACCACCACAAGCATCACCGAGCAAACACGTGCCGCGTGCCGCTGCTGAAAGAGCCCGTCAGATTGCCGCATCACGCTTTAATTGTCCCCGCGTCTGTTATCGACGGGTCGACCGTGCCGGCCCGATTTAACGTTATTGGCATTTTGCGTTTTGGGTGTATATAGTCAAGCTTGGCTGGTAACGCGAAACCTCGCAACAATGAAACAGACAGTTTCGCGCGGCACCTGAAGGTGTTGAAACCAGCCAAAAAAGAGTATCCATCGGGTGATACCGCCCCTGTACAGCTATGCCAGACCTTACAAGGAGTCCCGCGGCTGTAGGTCAGCGCGAGAGGCACCCGAACACGTTGTTCGAAACCAGTCGCAGAAAGCGATCACGATGTACCACCTTCAACCAGACATGACGATGCCCCCGTTAAGGGCCACTGTCCTGGTGGCGTCGGCGCGATCCTGTTCACGACATAATCATCAACCGGCACCACTTGCCACACGACCAACAGAGATGGTCATGGGTCAGCACGCCGGAAAGAGACATAACAATGACAAAAAGACTATTGATAGACGGCCGCCAGGTCGAAGAAACGCGGGTTGTCCTCCTGAGCGGCACCCGCATTGAGGATTTTGACTACGAGACTGAAAATCGCAAGCAACTTAAGGGAAATGTCTATCTGGCGCGGGTGACGCGCGTAGAACCATCGCTTCAGGCTGCCTTTGTTGAATATGGCGGCAATCGCCAGGGCTTTCTCGCTTTCAGTGAAATCCACCCGGACTATTACCGCATCCCGATCGAAGACCGCGAAGCGCTGATGGCGGCTGAGCGCGCCTCCGCCGATGAAGAAGATGGCGACGCCGAAGACGGCGATGCGCCGGAGACCCTTGGTGGCGAAGACACCGATGATGAGGACAACCGCCCAAAACGGTCACATCGCAAGTACAAAATCCAGGAAGTAGTGTCGCGCAAGCAGATCATGCTGGTGCAGGTCGTCAAAGAAGAGCGCGGCAACAAGGGCGCTGCGCTGACCACCTACCTGTCACTTGCAGGCCGCTATTGTGTGCTGATGCCAAACTCCACCCGCCGTGGTGGTGTCAGCCGGAAAATCACCAACGCCGCCGACCGCAAGCGCCTGAAAGGCATTGTCAGCGGGCTGGACACACCAGATGGGGTGGCTGTGATTGTGCGCACCGCCGGTGCCAAGCGCACAAAGACCGAAATTTCGCGCGACTATGCCTATCTGTCGAAGCTGTGGGACGAAATCCGCACCCGCACGCTGGAATCACAGGCCCCAAGCCTGATCCATGAAGAAGGTGACCTGATCAAGCGGTCCATCCGTGATCTCTACACAAGTGAGGTTGACGAGGTTCTGGTTGAGGGCGAAGAAGCCTACAAGACAGCGCGCAACCAGATGAAGATGCTGATCCCCAGCCATGTGAAGAAGGTGCAGAAATACGAGGACAATCTGCCGATCTTCCAGCGCTATCAGGCTGAACAGCAGATGGACACCATCCACAGCCCGCAGGTGACGCTGAAATCAGGCGGGTATCTGGTGATCAACCAGACCGAGGCACTGGTCGCTGTCGATGTGAACTCGGGCCGCTCAACGCGTGAGCGGAATATTGAGGAAACGGCACTCAAGACCAATCTTGAGGCCGCGGACGAGCTGGGCCGCCAGTTGCGCCTTCGCGATCTGTCCGGGCTGATCGTTGTCGATTTCATCGATATGGAAGAGAACAAAAACCGCAATACTGTCGAACGCCGCATGAAAGATGCGATGCGGAACGACAGGGCGCGGATCCAGATCGGGTCGATCAGCCATTTCGGTCTTCTGGAAATGTCGCGCCAGCGGTTGCGGATCAGCTTTAATGAATCGATCAGCAATGTCTGCCCGCATTGTGAAGGCACCGGGCGTGTCCGCTCAGTCGAAACAGCGGCTTTGCAATTGCTGCGCGCCATCGAGGACGAAGCCTCGAAAGGCAAGATGGATCAGCTGCGGATCACCATGCATAACGATGTTGCGTTGTATATCCTCAACCACAAGCGCGCATCTGTCACTGCGCTGGAAGAACAATTCGGCATCTCCATCGTCATTCTGGCCGACCCCAACCTGACCGCGACCGAGCATAATGCCGAGCGTGTGGGATGGCAGGGCAGCAATCAGCGCAAGCCAGCCAAAACCGCAAAACCTGCTACGGCTGATGTTGAGGCTGTTGACGAGGCTGACAGTGCCGAGAGTGAGGATCGTCCCGAGGCCGATGAGGCCAGTGAGGATGACCAGCCACGTCGGCGCAAGCGTGGACGGCGGGGCGGTCGGCGGCGGCGGCGGCGCGGCGGTGAAGCAGCAGATAACGCTGTTGACGCCGATGCAGCTGCAAATGATGACGCTGCAAATGATGGCAATACCGCCAGCGATGCATCCACCGAGGCTGCGGCGCCAGATCAGGAAGACGGCAAAAGTTCAGAAGACGGCAAGGGGTCAGAAGACGGAAAGTCTGGTCGTTCGCGTCGCCGTCGTGGGCGCGGTCGTGGCAAGAACGCTGCTGACAACGCCGTTGACAATGCTGGCACAACAACAGATGCCGGCAGCGATGCCGCTGATGCCGTATCGAGCGATGCCGACACAGCTGCAACAGAGTCTGACAGTTCCGGCACTGATTCTGCCAGCACGGCCAAGCCAAAGACACGTGCAAGGAAGAAAGCGGCCACGGTAGCCGCAGATTCAGACTCGCCAGCAGATACCAGTGACAGTGCTGATACTGGCGATGGTGCTGATACCGGTGACGCCGGCGATGCAGCACCAAAGGCGCGCAAGAAAGCCGCCAAGAAGGGTGCCGCAGCTACCAAGAAAAAAGCTGCCAAGAAGGCAACGACCAAGAAAAAGGCCGCTGCAAAGAAAGCCGCACCCAAGACTGCGGCGAAAACGGCTGCCAAGAAAGCTGCCAAGAAGGCTGCCGCAAAACCTGACACGGATGATGCCGCCGCCAGCAGCAGTAATACTGATGTTGCCAAGCGCGCGCCGATCAGCTCGGCACCTGCGGATGTGGTTGAGGTCGGCAGCGATGCGCCGGCCAAGCCGAGAACAGGCTGGTGGAACCGCGGCTAGCCGTTATTCGGCGGCGCTGCTGCCAACCTGTCTTAGATACGAGGGAAGCCAGTCGTTGATTCTGCGACTGGCTTCTTTCATATCCGCCGTGCTGCCTGCATAGGACAGACGCAGATGGCGATGCCCCTCGACCGTGTCAAAATCAACACCGGGCGTTACCGCAACATGCGTCTCGTTCAGCATCGCTTCGGCCATAGCGATGGAATCAGGTGTTGTCATACCCAGCTTGCTGATATCCACATACAGATAGAACGCGCCGTCGGACGGTGCCATGTCACCCAGAAAATCCTGCGGCAGACGGCTTGTCAGGATGTCCCTGTTTTCGCGATATCGCGCCGCCTCGGCGTCCAGCGCCGCATAATCATCAAAGGCTGCAATGGCGCCGGCCTGCATCGGACGTGGCGGGCCGATATACATGTTCTGCGCCAGACGTTCCACTGTATCCACCAGGTCGGGCGGAAAAATTGCCCAGCCAACACGCCACCCTGTCATGGCAAAGAATTTCGAGAAGGAATTGACGACAATCACGCTGTCACTGTGCAACAGGGCCGTGGTTGGCCGCCCGCCAAATGTCAGCCCATGATAGATTTCGTCCATGATCAGACGCACACCGTTCTTGTGGCACCAGATGCACACATCGCGCACATCGTCATCACTCATCACCACACCGGTGGGATTGGCCGGGCTTGCCAGCAACATGCCGTCAGGCAAAGGCTCGCCAGATGCGACCAGGGCCTCAAGGCTTGGTAACCATCCCTCAGCCGCACGCGCCGGCATCAATACCGGCTCCAGACCCAGCGCCTTCAGCAGATTCCGGTAAGCCGGATAACCGGGCGTAGCAACTGCAATCTTGTCGCCGCGGTCAAAACCGGCCAGAAACGCAAGAGCAAAGCCAAGTGAAGACCCCGGGGTGACGGCAATACATGCCGGATCAACCTTTGCCCCGTACCAGTCGGCATAATGACCGGCAATGCGCCGGCGTAACGGCAACTCGCCGAGAGCCACCGAATAGCCATGCGTAGACACCTCGTCCAGCGCCTTTATCAGCGCCCTGTTGACGGCTGGTGGTGGCGGCGAGGATGGCTGCCCAACCTCCAGATGGATCACATCTGCGCCCGTTGCTTCCAGCTCCTTGGTGGCATTCATTACAGCCATCGCAAGGAAGGTGGGAACCATGTTCGTTGTTGTCTTTTTCAGTGCCATTGTCTGCCTATGTCCGCTTACCATCGTCACAAATAGGGCGTATGCCGGTCACGCAGAGGCAACAGGGCCTCTGACAAAACGTAATTTTGATGCATGAAGCCACATAAGTGCCACGTTCGTGTGACATGAGATAGGGGCAATCAGAATATTTTCACCCGAAATTGTCTTTATCTGCGTTATTTTCACGATCATCGCCATGCGGCAGGCGCAATAACCCGGAGACAGCATGCCAACCAGCCTATGCAACACAGCCGGCGTTTCAACGCCCGTCACTATGCAGGTGCCAGTCGGTTTTAAGGCGCTGGTGAAAACGATGCGCTGGCTTGTATTGGCAGCTGTCACGCTCTGCGTATTGGTGGCTGGCAGCACGTCGCTGCGCGCCAATATGATCCGCGATGCCGAAATCGAGGCAGGCCTCGAAACACTCGTCCAGCCGCTGGCGCTGGCGGCCGGTTATGCGCCCGGTGAAATCACGGTGCGGGTTGTCATCAATCCCAAATATAATGCCTTCGTCGCTGGCAAGCGCACGATCTATGTGCATTCCGGTCTTATCCTGCAGGCTGATGATGTGCTGGAATTTCTGGGCGTGATGGCGCATGAGATCGGCCATATAAAGGCTGGTCACGTGCCGCGTCTTGACGAGGCACAACAGCAGGCCAGCGGTGCCGCCGCACTGGCAACCATTGCTGCCATGGCCATTGCGGCAGGTGGCAGCGGCGATGCGGCAGCCGGTGTTCTGATCGGTGGCAGCGACCGCGCCAACCGGGTCTTTCTGTCTTCGGTCAGGCGCAATGAATCCGTTGCTGATGAAATCGGTCTGGCATTGATGGACAAGGCAGCCTTGTCCTCTGTCGGTCTGCGCAATGTGATGCAGCGGATGGCACGCCAGCGCGCCCTGCCGGAAAGCCGCCAGTCGATTTATTATTCGACGCATCCGGCATCTGCTGAACGTCTGCAAGCCCTGCAGGATCATGTCAATTTGTCACCGCACTCAGCGAATGCGCCTTCATCTGATATGACACGGCTATATGCCCGTATGATCAGCAAGATGTTCGCCTGGACCGAGAACCCGCAACGCGTCCTGAACAAGAATGGTGGTACGAACGCTCGTGCCGATGACCGCCGATATGCCCTCGCCATTGCCAGCTATCGGCAGGGTGATTTGCGATCAGCACTCGATCACATGGAATATCTGTTGTCAGCCTATCCCGATGATCCCTTCTTTCACGAATTCCACGGCGACATCCTGTTCGCATTGGCGCGCCCCGGCGATGCCGCCGCCGCTCTCGAAGCCGCCCTTGCCCGCCGCCCGGCCAGCCCGCTGGTACAACTGACCCTTGGCCGCGCGCTGCTGGCCACCGGCGACAAGGCCAATCTGCCGCGCGCTATCAAGATTTTGCAAACCGCGCGTGAGGGTGAACCACTCTGGGCCTTTCCCGCGCGCCAGCACGCCATCGCCCTTGGGCGCGCCGGGCATGTTGCAGCGGCCGATCTGGCGCTGGCCGAAGAGTCTATTCTGCGGGGTGACGAAGACCGTGCCGTAAAGCTCGCCCGCCGCGCAATATCGCACGCCAATGTTGATGCGGTGATCCGGAGCCGCGCCAGCGACATCATTTTCCGCTATGACGGTGCGGCTGACTGACACCGTTATCGCGCTAGGCAGACAGGACAGTGATTGCTATATCTTTGCACCGTATCGCCAACCCGCAAAACAGTGCTGCCAGCACCGATCCATGCGGCGTCACCGGACAAGACCAGAGTTGCACAGGAAAAGAACAGGAGACACAGATGACCCGCACCCTGAGATCGATGATCATCAGCCTTGTGCTTTTATTGGGCGGGCAGTTGATCAGTGTCCTGCCAGCCAGCGCCGATATCACCGATGCTGACAAGGCGATGATCGAAAAGATGTTCGAAGAGTATATCCGCGCAAACCCCGAGCTTGTCCGCCAGGTATTGGTTGACCTTGCCCAGCGCGAAGCAGATGCCGCGATGGAGGTGGCGCTGACCATCCTGCAGAATGATGACGGCGATCCATTTATGGGCAATCCCGATGCCGGCACAGTGATCTATGAGTTCAGCGACTATAATTGCGGCTATTGCAAACGCGTGTTCACCCCGCTGCGCCAGCTGATTGAGGAAGACGGCGATATCAAGCTGGTGATCAAGGAGTTCCCGATCCTCAGCCAGTCATCGCTGCTGGCAGCACAGGCAGCTATCGCCGCCCAGGCGCAGGACGTCTTTCCAGCCTACCATGTGGCGATGATGACATCGCGCGGGGCAGTGACGATGGAGGGCATCATGTCCGCCGCTGGCGATGCTGGTGCCGATCTGGATCGCCTGCAAAAAGATATGAACAGCGCCGAAGTAGCACTGATTATTGAGCGTACACGCGCCGCTGCCCAGCAGCTGGACATTTCCGGCACCCCCGGCCTGGTGATCGGCAGACAGGTTATCCCGGGCGCAATTGATATCGATCAGATGCGCCAGATCATTGCCGAAGAACGGGCAAGAACCAGCTAGCAGGGACCATTGATCTTGCGATGAATGGCTGGACTGTTGCTGCCATTGCCGCTATGTCACCCCGCGAAGGGCTTTGAATGCAGCCCGACTTTAATGATAGGCTTTGTTCCATGACTACTGCACCGCGAATACTGGTGATCAACGGTCCCAACCTGAACATGCTCGGCACGCGTGAACCGGAAGTCTATGGGTATGACACGCTTGATGACATTGAGACGCGCTGCCGTGCAGTGACTGACGAGGCCGGCGCCGTGCTCGACTGGATGCAATCCAACAGCGAGGCTGTTATCCTCGATACGATCCATCAGGCTGTTGGCAACGCCGACTGGATCGTCATCAATGCAGCCGCGCTGACACATACGTCGGTGGCGGTGCGCGACGCGCTGGCCATGTTCAGTGGTGGCAAGATCGAAGTTCACCTGTCCAACACCCACACGCGCGAGGCCTTTCGTCAGACATCGATGATTTCACCGGTGGCGAATGGTGTTGTTATGGGATTTGGCGCGATGTCCTATATCATGGCTATCAGAGGCATTCTTGAAATGGCAAGGGAGACCGAAACTCATGGCTAAAGCCCCAAAAGCATCTGCCGGCGCAGATACGGCACTGGTCAAGGCACTTGCCGACATCCTGGACGATGCTGGTCTTGCAGAACTGGAATATGAGACAGAGGCTGTTACGGTTCGTCTGTCACGCGTAAGCGGCAATATGGCACCCGCCATGCCGGTGGCACCTGTCGCTGCGCCCGCCGCCCCGGTTGGCGAGGCAGCATCTGCCGCCAGCACCGCCGCAACACCAGCTGATGCCGCTGCGCATCCGGGTGCCGTTACATCGCCGATGGTCGGCACCGCCTATACTTCTCCCGAGCCGGGCGCCGATGCCTTTATCGAAGTGGGCAGTGCGGTGAAGAAGGGACAAACCCTGCTGATTGTCGAAGCCATGAAGGTCATGAACCCGATCACCGCGCCGAAAGACGGCACTGTCAGCCAGATCCTCGTGCAGAACGCACAGCCGGTCGAATTCGGCGAAGCCCTGGTCATCATCGAGTAATGTTCAAGAAAATTCTCATCGCCAATCGGGGGGACGTCGCGTTGCGGGTGCTGCGCGCCTGCAAGGAAATGCAGATCCCCACCGTGATCGTTCATTCCACAGCGGATGCTGATTCGATGCCGGTGCGCCTTGCTGACGAATCTGTCTGCATCGGCCCGCCAAGCAGCAGCGAGTCCTATCTGAACGTCGCCGCCATTATCACAGCAGCCGGTATTACAGGCGCTGATGCTGTGCATCCGGGCGTCGGTTTTCTTGCTGAGAATGCTGATTTTGCTGATATCGTCGCGGCACACGGGCTGACCTTCATTGGCCCCGAACCGCGCCATATTCGCTCGATGGGTGACAAGGTAGAGGCAAAAATCACGGCTGCCGAAGCCGGATTGCCGCTGGTTCCGGGATCGCCCGGCGCTGTTCCGACCCTTGCCGATGCACGGCGCATCGGTGCCGAGGTTGGCTATCCGTTGCTGGTAAAGGCGGCGTCTGGCGGCGGCGGCCGCGGAATGAAGGTTGCCGAAACCGCTGACGGGCTTGCCGAAGCGTTCAGTTCTGCGCGTTCAGAGGCGAAAGCAGCCTTCGGGGACGATACTGTTTATCTGGAACGCTATCTTGGTCAGCCCCGTCACATAGAAGTTCAGGTGATCGCTGACAGCCACGGCAATGTGGTGCATCTGGGTGAACGCGAATGTTCAATCCAGAGACGCCACCAGAAACTGTTCGAGGAAGCCCCCTCACCGGCGCTGAGCCCCGAACAGCGGCAAGAGATCGGTACTATTGCTGCCGAGGCCACCCGCCATATGGGCTATCTTGGTGTCGGCACGATGGAATTCCTGTATGAAAACGGCGCGTTCTTTTTCATCGAGATGAACACCCGTCTGCAGGTCGAACACCCGATCACCGAAGAGATCACCGGCGTTGATCTGGTGCGCGAACAGGTGCGCATTGCTGCTGGCATGCCGCTGTCTTTCACACAGGAAGACATCACCTTCACCGGCCATGCCATTGAATGCCGTATCAATGCCGAGCATCCGGAAACCTTTATGCCCACACCCGGCAAGGTCACCGCGTTCCATGCGGCCGGCGGGCCCGGTATCCGCGTTGATTCCTGTCTTTATACAGGCTATTCGATCCCGCCCTTTTACGACAGCCTGATTGCCAAGCTGATCGTCTATGGCGATGACCGCGACAAGTGCCTTGCACGGCTGCGCCGCGCGCTGGCTGAATTTATTGTCGAGCCGATCCCCACGACGCTTGGCCTGCATGAACGCCTTGTTGATGCCGAGGCCGTCAAGGATGGCAGCTATAACATTCGCTGGCTTGAGGAAAAATTCCTTGCCGGCGATGACAGCGGCACGGCCGAATAGTATCGGGCCCAATGGCTGAACGGTTCGCCTTTTCGCCGGAAACTCTGATCAAGGCCTATTCGCTCGGGGTCTTTCCCATGGCGGACAGTGCGGACAGCCAGGACATTCGCTTTTATGACCCTGATGTCCGCGCCCTGATCCCGCTTGGCTGGCATGATGGCCGGAAGCCCGAATTTCATTTGCCGCGACGGTTGGCCCGGACTGTGAAGAGACACCCGTTTATGGTGACTTTTGACCGCGACTTTGCCGGGGTCATCACACAATGCGCAGCACCATCACAAACCCGCGCTGATACTTGGATCAATGCCGATATCCGCGCGCTCTATATCGCGCTTCACAAGCTGGGCTTTGCGCATTCGGTAGAGGTGTGGGAGGGCAAGCAACTGGTTGGCGGGCTTTATGGCGTGGCGCTGCGGGCTGCTTTCTTCGGCGAATCAATGTTCTCACGCCGCACGGATGCCTCAAAGATTGCGCTTGTCCATCTGGTGGCGCGGTTGCGCACCGGCGGGTTTGAATTGCTCGACGCCCAGTTCAGCAATGATCATCTGCTGCAATTCGGTATTTATGAGCTGCCGCGCGAACGCTTTCAGCAGCGCCTTGCGCATGCGCTGTCACTATCGGCTGACCTGCATCTGGAGACAGACAGCCGCGATCTGGTCGATGCCATGCTCGCCGAGGCTCAGCGCTGAATTATCGGCACCCGGCTCAGTCAGACTCGCAGCTGAGAAGCGTGATGTCATAGACCGGATGTTCGAGCGCCGATACCGCCGGGCTGGACGAAAACATCCAGCCATCAAAGACAGGTTTCGGCAGCGCTGAGGGGTCATGGCCGCGATCAACGATCTCCAGAAAGGCGGCATCTTCGGGGGGCAGCTCCGGCGGACGGAAGGCACAGCGATGCACGGTCACGCCCAAGGTGCCAAAGCTCAGCTCGCTGCCGATCATGGCCGACAATGTTGAAATACGTGCGGTGATCTTGTCGAGGGCCTGCAGCGTTGCTGTCTCACCCTCAAGCCAGTCTGCCTGTGCCGGGCTGGCCAGCAGACAGCCAGCGATGAAGACAGGTAGCAATCGGGCTGCGCGCATCGGGCCGTCTTCAGGTGCCATCACTGCCAGCAGCAAAGACAGCCTTGCCCAGAAGATCGGTCAGGCTGACCGGGTCCCGTGTGTCATAAATCACATCGCCCGCCTGCAGCATGTCCAGCTCTGCCCCCGGCAGCAATTCCAGATAATTGCCGCCCAGCAGGCTGGCCGCGGTAATTCGGGCACTGCTGTCGGCAGGCACCTGAATGGCCGGGTCCAGCGCAATCACAATCCGCGCCGAATAGGTTGCAGGGTCGAGTTCCTGACGCACGATCTGGCCTACCTTGATGCCCGATATACGCACATCATCACCCACAGACAGACCGCCAGTCGCGCCAAATTCCGCTTCAATCTCATAGCCGCCCGAGCCGCGCAGATCAGCAGCTTCATAGGCAATCGACAAAAAGGCAACGGCAGCCAGAAGCACCACCGCCCCCATCACCGTTTCCAGCATGCTGCGTTGCATGTTTGCCTCCCGTCAGTTGGTGTGCGCACCAGCTGGTGTGCAAAGGCGCCATCCCGTGTGCCTAATCCTGCCCATGCGTCCTTTCATCATGGTCAACCGGGGCTCCAGGGTTCGTAATCACCTGTGGCCGCTGCCCGCTTGCCACCTTTTAATACATGACCCGCCGGACGATGCGCAAATTTTGTTCCTGTCAGATTCGGCAAATGGTCCTGTTGCCAGCCATGACGGTCATACCCGTCAGCGGGCGGCGGTGATTCTTCGGTATGATGCAACCAGCCATGCCATTCAGCCGGCACCTTGGATGCCTCCACGATACCATTATAACGGACATAGCGGCGCGGCGGCTTGTTGGCCCGTGCCTTTTTTTCCTCATGATAGGTGTTACCAAAGGCATCACTGCCGATCTGGCGCGTGTGAAACCGGATAAACAATCTGGTTACGAAATCCATGGTGTTGGCAACCCCCTCATCACTCGTCTGCCCTTCCTTCGTCTTATGGCAGTGGCATCTCACGCCAATGGCGGCCTTTGGCTGTGGCGTTTTTTGCCAGTGGCGCGCTTTTATACCTTTGGCAAATTATGCAATACCAAGACCGCTCAAGCGAGATACTATAGGCCGAGGCTACCCGCCGCGTCCAGTGGTCACAGACGGTCTGGGCTGGACCAGGGGCGCGACAAATAAACAACATGGTTAACGGGCATGGCAGCCGACCGCGACACACACCCGATTCACAAAGATTGGATCAAGGCAAGCCAATTTTTCGCTAAAATTACAAATTTGCTACTTGTTCCCGGCGCGCAATATCAGGTAGTTTCCAAGCGTTGGCACCGCTAAATCTTGTGTTTTTCCTGCCAGCACTATGAAAAAAGTATCAAGATTCAATTACTAATCGGCCATTACTTAAGCCGGTTTGCAAAGACAGATTCAGAGGAAGATAAATGCACTTTGAAAGACGCTTCACCTCCGCCGGGACGGACCCCTATCAGGCGCTCGAATTCAGATCAGCCGCAAGCGAGATCAGAAATCCCGACGGGACGGTTGTGTTC
>ERZ802827.164-NODE-164-length-36449-cov-15.9599_pt1 | contig 36449 bp, 68 predicted proteins | sample MGYA00345652_ERZ802827 | MGnify/ENA primary metagenome ERZ802827 (study PRJEB30503, sample SAMEA104212372) | marine metagenome | biome: Westerlies Biome; feature: [SRF] surface water layer (ENVO:00010504) within the epipelagic zone...; material: water... | reverse complement strand
CATTAGAACGGCACCTCACTATCTTGGACCACGATCGCCGGAACAAGGACCTCACTGTTAAATGCAGGAACCCACCACACACGAAGAGGCTTACTATCCCCTTTTGTAGTCTTAAATCTTTTAAGACCGTTAGCCGCCCCACCAGAGTTAAGCTCTTTCAATCGCTCTTGTATTTGCCCACGACTGTACGTTTCAAACTTGTTGTTACGCAGGTACTTCATTAACGCTTCTATCTTGAAGTAAGTCATGTTGTCCTCCTCGTCAGTGAACGGTTTGCCAAGAGTAATCTCTTCGGCTGACTGAGCTTGCACCCTGCCATCACAAAACCCTTCAAGAAGATCCATGAACTGACCCTTGTATGTAAGTTCTTCGGGGACCTCAATCTCGCTCATGTCTTCCATCATTATGGAAACAATCTGCTGCCACGCATCCATCTTCATCATTGGCGGCATCTTACGGATCTGTTCCATGCAAGCTTTTTGAAATCTCTGTGGTGTCTGCAAGTCATCGGTTGTTAGCTCGACACGCTGCCCAGCCACATCACAAAACCACACGGGTGGCTCCGACTTAACTACACATAACCCCGACACATCCATGTTCGATACATGACTGCCAATGCCAAACTTTTTTGTCTTGCAAAGTGTCTTATTGCAAAAACTTTTAAGTGGCTCTTGATCACACGGGAATCCGTAATCCTTCTTCTCATGCTGGTTCTGGATCGTTACGATCTCTGACGCTGGCAAAGAAGGAGTACAGTGCTTGCTATTAATTTCTTCTAGTCTGGCTTTCCAGTTTTCGGGCTGCTCTTTCTTACAGCCCACGGCTGCTGCAAACATAACTGTGTTGCGTGTGCCTTCGGGAATCCCCTGTCCGAACATACAGCCCAGACAGGGGGCCCAATCCTTGAACTCGTCAACCTGTTTACCAAATGTCAAACCAACAAATCCATTTGGTGATACAGCCCTCGCGTCAACAAGGTCAAGGAATTCTTCTAACGACGCTGGCTCTCCATCTTCCTTAATCGCGTAACGGAGAGTTTGTTCCGAATCAAAGTACGGCAGGTTAATAAAGTTCCCAACATCGCCGCGCTCGACAAGAATTTGTTCCTGCTTTGGGAACACCTCGCAACCACCGTATCCAAGATACGATGAAATTTCTGAAGCTTTGTCACGGAACTCTCCTGCATTAATGTACTCTTTGAAGAAGAAAAATATGTGCGCTCCACCAGACTTTGAACGACACACCACTGAAGGTATCTTTAAGTCGCGCAGCTTTTTGTCCAGTGCAACAACGTCCAGTGGGTATTGATCGATATCCAACGCACCGAACTTACAGTTATTTTCTTCGTTAATCGGGATAGAGCCAACACCATTGGAGCCTTTTAAATGCTCCTCGACTAGCTCTTCCGTCAGTGGTTTGCGAACGATGAACGACTTGGCTTTTTGCTTGCCAGCCCTTCTCTCATTCGATATCTGTGTCTGTCCATGCGCCGCGCTAAAACCTTCAAACGCAGCCATGAACCTTTTTAAATAGGTCATGGTTTGCCCCCAATTGGTTTGGGGTGGCGTAAGGGAGAAAACACCACCCCAAGAGGTTTAAAACGGTACGTCGGCTTCCTCTGCTGTCTGTTGCTTCTCTCCAGTACCCGTCTTAATATCGCCAGCCTTAAAGGAGTCATACATTTGTTGAGCCTCCTTCTGCGCTGCTACAGGAACGTCACCTAGCTCCATCTTATTTACCGCGAAGTTGAACCACGATCCCTTGTCGTTACTTTCCTGCACAGTGGTTAGCTTCCAAGGCACTGCCCACATAGGCGGGTTAAACAGTCCCTTCTCTGGGTGCATTATCTTTAGTCCAGCCATCTTGGTGTTCCACTGCTTGGCAACCTTCATCTGTGTCTTCTTCATGTCACAGATCATCTGTGTGGTAGCACCATCCTTGTCTACCCCGAGCACTAGGAACTGTGCTACGCGAACGAGCTCGTTACCAGAAGGCAGCATTTCATTCGCGCCTACACGCTCAGTCCTTCTAATATCAGGGTGACCCGCTTCTAGCTCACCCATAAACCCACCACCTGCTTCGCGAAGTTGAAACTCCAGAAACTTTGTGGTGTAGGCACACACTAGAACGGTAAGACCAGCATCTGCTTCCCAGAATTGACCAGTCACAGTATTAAAGATGTCTCCTGCCGACGCACCCTTGATGTACTTTGCGTCCGTCTTTAAAAGCTGCGGGGACAACGGCTGTAATAGCCGTAGGAATGGTATCTGCATATCCTCCACACCAATTTGATCCATACCCTGACCTGCGCTATCGAACAGGTCATCCATTATGTTTGCCACTGCTGTGGACTTTGCTTCTGCTACTTGTGTATCAGCCATTTTATTTAGTTCCTCTTAATTTTAGCTTCAGTGCCGACATAGATACCAAAAGTATCAAAGTCGATGTCTTGACCAGATTCAATACGCCCCTTCACCCAAGCCTTTAAAGTCTGCGGATGAACGTGAGTCTTATGCGCTGGGTCAAACCCCTGATTGCGAAGGTCATCGATCATCGCACCGGCCATATTATCCTGACCGACGTTGAACGAAACTGTTACATCATTTTTTATAATGTCGCCTTCACCGATAGAACGTAGCCATGAAAAAGCTTCATCCCTTTTTTCATCAGTGATCCTAGCATGCACAAACTGACGGAGTGCTACCTTATTACCATCAACGGTAATACTATCCATACCCATCTCCTGCATAAGGGATGGTATGTCTTCTTCGTTTACTTTTCTTTTCTTGAACTTTAGATCCTTCAGATACTGCTCTGCTTGTGCAATCTCTTCATCGATCTTCATAGACTCACGGATCAGAGTAGACAATGTGCTACCCTTCTCACCGCTTACTTTGTCGAACTTACCGGCATCGACTTCCTCGTCCATTAGCGAGAATATATCGCTCATCTTCCTGTCTCCTTCGTTAAAGTTTAACCCCTTCGGGTGTGAGGCACTGTACCTACAACAATAGGTGCAGTGTAGTCAAATTATTTTTTAAGCCCTTTTTCCAACAGCTTCTGCAATCCTTGCTTCAGAGTTAGAAGTATCTATCGATGCCATGCGTACCAAGTGTGCCACTTGTTTAGAAACACTACGGTCATTGACATCTGCCATTTCACGCAAAGCCCCGTACACATCTATTGAAACAGCAATTGATTTCCATTTTGTTGTATCCAACGCTTTACCTCCACGGTATTAGATGTTAAGTTGCCCCAACTTATCCTATAAATACTTTTGAGGTCAACTAAATAATGCGAAAAAATAAAAAAATAAGTGATGGTCCCGATTATAAAATAGCAATGGGTAAACGATCTGAACTTCTTGCTGCCGATTACTTGATTATGAAAGGTTGTTATGTATACGCTCCTTATATTGAACAGGGCCCAATCGATTTAATAGCGTTAGACCAAGAGGGAGTAGAACATCGCTTCGATATAAAGACCGTGTCCCGTCGCAGTGACGGGACAATAATCTCTCGCCCCAGAACAGACCTTCAACGAACCCTTGGCGTTCAAATACTGTATGTTTGCCTCGACACCTACGAAGTTCACCGTTACCCCCATCATTTCTCCCGCAACATTGACCCCAAACTCTCCCGCAAAAACGCTGCTAACAGGCACTTCAACGGGGTGATACCTCTAACCATTGACGAACTTCTTCCCCAAGAGTCTTCGCCGAAAGATCAATCTTCGCCCGAAGAGAACGAACAATGTACTCGTCAATCGAACCCCGGGTCACAAGATCAACGTAAGTCACAGGGTGGTGCTGACCAATTCTGTGGCACCGATCCTCAGACTGAATCCTAGTCTCTAAGTTAAAATCATTGGCGTAATAAATTACGTTGGTTGCAGCAGTTAACGTAAGACCAAAACCTGCGGTTTGAGGATTAGCTACGAAAAACCTAGCGTCCTCAAACTGAAACCTGCGGATCGCCGCTTGCCGGTCGCTGTCGCTCGTGTCTCCAAAATAATTTACTGTGCTGTCGCAACCGTATGCCTTCTTCAACTCTTCGGTAATTTTTATTATGTCGTATCTAAACCTCGACCATATGATTACCTTGCCGGACATCTCTTCAACAGTCTCAAGCAGAGCGGTTATACGGTTTGTCTTAAACTCTACCAACTCACCATCGTCGGTCTTCAAATGACCACACAACACCTGTTGCAACCGCAACAGTTGCGTCATCACTGCGGGGGCAGACACCAGTTCTCCATCACCAAGAAGCACAATAGCTGCTTTCTTTAGCGACATATAATATTCACGCTGATTGTCGTTTAAATTTACTTCACGAACGGTGTATATTTTAGCAGGTAAGTCTAGCGCCTCGTCCTTGGTCACACGATACGAGAAACTATCCAGTTTGGTAGACAACTCCTCAAGGTTTCTGTATCCCACAATTTGTTGAAAAGTGTGACTGCCCATCCGTTGAGTTCGTGTGACGGCGTATCGCCCTTGGAAGGAGTAGTAAGAGTCATGCCCCAAGAGTTCGGTGTCCATAAATCCGCATTGCGAGTAAAGATCCATCGGTGATTTCGTAACGGGTGATCCGGTAAGTATACGGCGAAACGATGCACTCTTACCAATTGCAACCAGAGCCTTAGTCCGCTTGGCTTTGGGGTTTTTAATAGTTGTTGACTCATCAACCGCAAGTAAAAACGACGATCCGCGAACGAACATATCCATGTACTTTCGTACCTTGGTTGTTGCGAAACCCTCGACGTTGACAAGGAAGATGCGGAGCTTTTTACGCTCCTCAATACCTTCCTTGAGGTGCCTTTGTTGATCCTTGTTAGGGTTCGGATTCCAAACATATACCTCGTGTTCAATGTCCTCTCGTAGATGAGCAGGTATTTCAGATACCTGCCAGTTGCGGTACACACCTTTGGGCGCAACGATGACGACTGTATCGATCTTCTTCTGCTCGTATAGCCACGCCACGTTGTCGATAAGAACCTTAGACTTGCCACAGCCCATCTCCATAAAATAACCGTAATTGGTTTTGTTGTATGAACGCTCCAACGCAATACGCTGGTGCTCATACGGTTTGGTTTTGTATTTAAATTTCATGCTTTTGCCCCGTTACTCAGGCTCTGATAGCCCACTTTCCATGATTGAAAACTTTGCAGCTTCCAAATAAAATAAAATATCCGCAACATCCTCTTGCGTTGTAATCATTTTTATTGTTCCGTCTTCTGTCGAACCAAGTATAAGTACGTCTGTAAGTGTCTTACCTGCGATTTCACACAAGACAGGCACCGGGTCTTTCTTTAGCTCTATCTTTCTAGGAAAATGTACGATGTTATCGTTGTCGTTCTCCGTCATCGGGTAGTCCTTCCGCTATTTGGTTACCTCTATCCCGCATGTCGAGATAGACTTCAAGTCTCTTCCGTGTTTGTTCTGCTTCACGGTAGAGACCCGCAGTCTGCAACTCTGTGAGCTCCTCGTCAAGTATCCGAATAATTCGGCCTATCCCTGCAAAATTCTTTTCCATGCTTCTCGCACCTTTGCTTCTGCTTCGTTGCTAATGTCTGCATCATCCAAACAGTCTTCGATCACATCTTCTATAATAGTCACGGCATCAGACCAATACATTTTTTCTGGCACAGAGCAAAGATCTTCTTCGCTTGGCATCAATTTAGTTTCCATCAACAGAGCCTCCTTCGGGTCTCTTTGAATTATTTCTAGCTTACATAAACGACACTTTAAAAATTGTGTGCCCTCCCTCACACCGGCTATGACGGTGTGAGGCTCTAGTTTGTGGCGGCACTTCGGACACTGGCCTGCGTCCAACCGCTTCTGCCATGTTCCATCACCAACCTCAACCACCATCATAGACCTCCACGCCACCATAGGCTTCTTTGCCTGCGGTCTCTTGGACTTCGCCCCATGTCTCTGCCATCATGTCATGGATGTCAGATAAACCTAAGTGACTAACCATGTCCATGTGACCTTCCATCTCCGAAGTGAAACTAAGATATGTTTCACTCCGGTCTGCGACCTCAAGCATTTTGTCCATGAACTGCTCCTCAAACTCCAGAGCCATCTGTTTCATTCTACCCATGCTCTTCGACCTCCTCTTCCTTAACGTCCTCTTCCAACACATAATCAGCCCAATAATAACCCTGCCTTGTAGGCGGGGCGAAACAAAACTCTTCCTTTAGTGAATCGACAGCTTGGCGCAGATTCCTAACGTCAGACAGATTGCAGTCTGAAGTCTCTTCGATCATGTTGCACATGTTCTTCAACTTATTATGCATATCCAGAAACTTGATACGCATATCCCTTGTTACTCTCTTACCGTTAGACATTACTTTGCTCCCTTCGGGTTTATCTTCTTCACCTTAGTTACATCAGAATAGTTATTCCTCTTGATAACCCTGCCCATAGCGTCATGCTTGACAGTTATTTCTAAAGGAAGTCTTAATGCTTCCCTTATTTCCTCAAACGTCGGTACTTTGTTACTCATTGACCTTGTTCCTTCCTCTTGTGAACAAACTACTTTTATAACAGGAAGCCCCTTGTTGAGCTTCCTCATCCTCAAATAAACTTCCATGTCCTTCAACTTGCCCTGCTTCTCGCACCGTGCTTTCGTTGTGAATCTTTCCACAGAAAAAGTACTAAAACATTTGTTCTCTGGTACACCCTCAAAATCGGTAGCCATGCACAGAACAATTAGATACTTCCACACTAGGCTATCTCCCTGATGTCTGTGCCATATACCCAATGACCATTGTCCAAATCCACCACATACCTTGTTCGCAGGATGGAGTCCGCCGAACCAAGGTTTGCTTCAAAAACCTCATGCCCATACTTCTCGCCTAACTGGACTTCATCTATCGTGACGATGGATGCCTCGCCGTACTTCGTTGAAACACGATCCCCGATCCTTATTAGCATCGTCCAGTTTGCTCCTCTATCACACTCACAATGCTTCCATAAGAGTCGGACACCCAGTAACCACCATTGTTACTATTTCCATTATCCACGACACATATGTCGCGTTCAAACTTGCCCCATCTGTGATACTCGCTTGTCACGGCGAACGTACTACCAGTCAGAAAAATCTTTCCTTCATCGCGTCCTGAACTCTTACACACACGGTTCAATTCAAGAATTATCATTGTCAACCTCCTCCATCACTTCATAGTGAACAGATATTAATTCTCTTTCGTCACACACTTGATCGTCAGCCATTTCTCGTGCGGCCTCCCAACTGTCTGCCTCAAGATAAAACACATAGGTTTCATCACGAAATATCTTAAACTTCGGCATCTTCGACCTCCCTCCAGAACTGAACATCGCCGGTCAAAAATCCACCGTGCCGATCATTAACAAAAGTATGCATGTCTTCCCACTCTTCGCCTTCGCTATCTACATAGCAGCCAACGAACTTTCCAACACCTTGGATGACGGTTTCGGAAGGATGACCTTCCATCACCGTAGCCTTATACTCGACCGACTTATCCTTCTCCGGCATACGATCTTCAACAGATATCCACTCAGCCATCTTCAAGCTCCTCATGCTCCAGCATCCAGTTTTCTTTCCACTCTTTAAAATCAGCATTCACTGCCTGCATAGCCTTGGTGTAAAACTCACCGGATATCGACCAGCGTTCCACTGCACCATGCAGGTTCAAACCATTAGCCCAGTTGTCTTCAAACTTTGGCGCAGATGCATGCGTTCCCCGATCAGTGCCGTTCAACGTATCCAAATAGTACCGACTGACAAACTGACCTCGCTCCTTGATCCGCTCATCGTGACCCTCATCGCCTGTCTCTGTGTTAGCGACCAGCGAATCCATGTCATAGAATTCTATCAATGGATTTTCCGGCTTTTCATATGGATTGTAATCACCACCATAGGTCAGCATGTCGTTGAGACCATAGCTGTCGTGCCAGTACACCGTCCGAACACACCACTTAACCCCAGACCAATCGTCTGTACCTTTATATAAAAATGCCATTATATCACCTCCTTATCGACAGGTTTATGCTGATGAATAACATATTCAAACGTATCCCAACTGATGCCGTGGTTGGCATCAAAGCCATTAACAATATCGTGCAGGACATCTTCCATCTGATCTTCAGTCAGCGTGACATCCATCTGATCACAGACTTGCGCCACATCTTCTAGATGCCAGTCATCCCTAATGAACGGCTTGCCATCTTCGGTATAATCAATATGTGCCATTATACATCCCCTCTCTTCAAAGCATTTGTGATTAACTTGTTGGACAACGCATGGCGGTCATCGACCCTGAGATCGTGCGCCTTGTCCTCAAGCAGATAGGCAATCTCATTGGCGAACGAGTCGTCCAATGTTCCATCCCTAAAACACTTAGCCCAATGATCTAGGCTGTCCGCATAAGCTTCCTTACTCATTACACTTTCTCCCTTGAATAAACGTCAATGCGTCTGAACACTTCTTCGATCACTGAAACCGTAGCGTCAACGCTGTCATCATCAGGAACCCATCCGCCATCGCGTAAACTTTCCATGTCATTCAACAAACAAGATTTTAGCTGTTCGTTGGTCATGTCTTTTAAATAGTTCATCACATCATCTCCTTCCAATTACGAATGGTTGGCGAGTCGTCTTCCCAAATCTGGCTAGTCTGTTGGTCATACCGCTCTGGACAACCGTCTATCGACAGATCAAAAAGTTCGTGAGCCTGCGTTTCTGCTGCCTCGACCGACTCAGCGCGAACCTCGATTTGTTTCCAGATCACCGCATTTATTTCCACAAGATAAGTTTTCATCCTACTATCCACCCCTCATCTGTTAGCTGCTTGGCAACGTCATTCACGAACCTTGGCTCTACGACCAAGGCATTGCCCCAACGAATGTGAAACTCACCGCTGCAACCCTCGTCCAAATTATCTTTGGCACAACCAGTCAACGGCTCACATAACCAAATCGAACCGTGATCCTCGAACCTGTAATCAACCTGCTGCATAATACGCTCCATGATAACCTAGCTTTTTTTCGCGGATCATTGCGACCACTTCGGAATAAGTTTCCATCACTGAATAACCATTGACCGAACAAGCATCGACAACTTGGGTTGCTCTTTTAGCCCCATCCACCATCTTGTTGCGGTGTTCACGCATCACAGAAAACGAACGATCATAAATGTAATACTCATCGCCATTCATTAGCGTTAATTCCAACTCAATAAACTTTTCCATTAGCAATACACCTCCTTACCAAACACACCCAACTGGATGATATAATCATAATCATTGGCATCTAACTGACCAAGGTCTGTGTAAGCCAAATTTTGGCGCATTGGATCAAGACGGTTGAGACCCTCAACAATCACATCAAATGCTTTTCTATATGTTGGGATTTCGTCCTCTTCACCATCAATGTGAATTACGATATCAAAGTTTTTATCCACCACGGTATAACCGCATTTTAGGTCATGTCCTTTTGTGTGGATATAATCGATCCAGTAGTTGCTGCCACCTTCCAGCGCACCAATCCAGATACCTTCGCAAATTTCTGCCCACTCTTCGCGAGTCGGTGCATATTCAGTCTTGATCACCGGCAAAAAAATCTTTTCCAAATCAGACAATGCCTGATCCATTCTTGGTGTGTTCAATGTCGATCCCATTACTCCACCTCCTCAATGTCTATCCTGTCTAACTCGTCATCGACTTCTGTCGATGGGCAATAATTAGGGAGTTGTGTCCACTGTTTTAAAAACAATGTTTTTGCAGCATCAGCGTCTGCCGCCCAGACTTCATCCTCATGCCAAACAATCCTTCTGGCCTTCACAATAAATTTATCCATCCTACTGCCCCCTAATCCAACAAAACCATATAGGCATGCGGCTCATGCTTCATAAACCAATCGCAACCCTTGCGGACTTCCTCGTATAGCTTGTCCTGCATCTTTGGATCACTGGTTTTTTCAGCCATCAAATTAGCACCTATGATAACGTCATAAACTGCGACAGCATCGGCAGGCAAACCCACCTTTTCGCCACTGAATATGTTTTCACAAACTTCAGGCTCATCGCCCACGATACATTCAAACGGTAACTCTCTACCCAAAAATCCCTTAGTCATTATTTCGCTCCCTTTGCTTGATGCTTCAGCCTTATTTTCCGCATTACTTTGATGGGCTTGGCTAACGCCTCTTTCTGCCATGCCCGATTGTTAATCGTGATGTGCAAAACCCTCGCACCCAATATCGGCTTGCTTAAACCTACCTTGTAAATTCCTGCTTTCATGTCTTTGCTCCTTGCACCACGAACCACGGTCACTTATAATATGCCTGTTATCTGGGATAGACTCTATCAGATTATCCCATGTAGTCAAAGCATAAAATGCATCTATATAAGGTTTTTTTTGGGTTGAAGAATTTATTTTTATTTTTTTTGAAAAAGGCGTTACAAACGTTACAAACGTTACAAACGTTATCCAGTAAGGGTTATAGCTGTAACACTTCTGTAACGTTGTAACACTTAACAAGTAGTATTGCCCCACATGAGAAGGTTTTTGACATTGAAAAACACTGAACCCGTAGAAAACATTATAGGGAAGGGCGGTAGACCGGCAGGGCTTACCAACCGACAAAGAGAGTTTGCCAAGTATTATATAGATGGCAGATACAGTAATGCTGAATGTGCGAGAAAAGCTGGCTATGCTTCTGACAGTGCCAGAAATCATGCAGCTAAACTTCTTGACGGTAAATCTTTTCCAGAAGTGCCAGAACTTATCAAAGAACTTCGCGAGGAACGAGAGCGAAAGTATGGGGTGACATTGGTCAACCAACTTAAACGCTTTGATGAATTGTCTCACGCTGCTGAAGATGCTGGGCAGTTTTCTGCTGCCATCAACGCTGAGAAAATACGATCTAGCTTGGGCGGCTTGACCATCGATAGGCGAGAGCAAAACCATGTGCATCAGCTTGACAGTATGTCGAGAGAAGACATCGTTGCCAGACTCGCTGCTATACGAAAGCAATACCCAAACGCTTTCCCCGAACCGGAGATGAAGAGGGTTGAAGATGCCAAAGACAGAACGATCACTGTGGACATCATTGAAGCAGAACCTGCCGAAAAAGACACACTTTGAGCGGATCGAAAACCGATCTGGTGAAGGCATGCCTGACGTATATTTGTGCATGGATGGTGTGCCGGTATGGGTGGAATTAAAAATAGTTAAAAATGGCAAGGTCAATCCATCAAAATCCCAGATAGCGTGGCATTCCTCGCATTCTAGATGTAATGGCGTGAGTTTTTTCCTAGCCCATGATCCGGCGACCGGCGGTGTATATTTGTTTGACGGTGCATCTGCGATTGATTTACTTGGTTCAAAGATGTGCGACCTGCGACCTGCGATCCGTTGGTCTGGCGACCTGCGATCTGCGCCCGCTGCGCTCCGCGATTTGTCGAAAGAACTTTGGTTCGGGGCGCATTGACCTGCGACCTGCGACCTGCGACCTGTGGTTCGCGGCTGCGCGGCACTGAAAAAAATAACCGGCGACATAGTCGCCGGTTATTTCAGGGAGAAACTTAGTGTTGGTAGTATGTGACATTGTCAACCTTGGGATCCCAGCAAGCGCGGCAATCGCCGCATTTACCATCGTTCAACGGCGCGGGGCAAACGTGCCCTGTTGTTTTGCTGCCGTGACTTGATACTGTGCTTGTGTTCTTCCAGCCCTTGGACGGTGCGCCATCGATCATATGCGCTGACATGCGCAACGTGACGTTCGCGGGCAAGTTGCGAATCTTTAAAACGTCCGCCCAGATTTTATATTCGCGGCTTGGTATCCAGTGTTTAAGGTGCGGCGTTGCCTCGCAAATTTCCAGAATGTTTAGACCCATGCGAACGGTGTCAACGTCACCACTATCAAACCACCTGAATTCCGGCTTGCGTAGAGTGTTAAGAACCGCAACCATGCGCGGCACGAAATCGATTGCATTGAAAAATATCTCGCGGCGTTCCATCGCTGCGACCACGTTCGGCATGTTGTACATGCCTTTACATGCATAGCACTTTTCGCAAGTGCTGCCTTTTATCTTGCGTAGCTTTTGCCCTACATGGCAAAGATACGCTGACCGGGATATTGAAAAGCCCGGCATTTTAGAAACATTGGACAAGTTGCGCTTGTCCTCTTTTAACTGGTGTTTGTAGTGTGGTAATGCATCAAACATAATAAAAACCCTCCCTTGGTTTATAGGATTATCCCACATAATCAAATGTATGTCAACCTGCGCACCTGCGACCTGCGCACCTCGCGGCGGCGGCGCGGCGCAAAAAAAGACTGGCGACTTAGTCGCCAGTCTTCCGTTTAGATCTCTCCCCAACCTGCCGACCGCAACCACGCATTGTCTGCGTCCGAATCTTCGAGCCGCGCTGCGTGTTCGGCTTGCACCTGCTGATCGTTTTCGCAGTCGCAGCAAAACACAGTCACAACATGACCGTGCTGGTAGGATGTCGAGCCGCATGTGGTTTTGATTTCTTTGTAATCGTACCCACGCGGCACATAGTAAAACGCTTCTTTATCACACATAATAAACTCCCTTTATAGTGTATATGGGATTATCCCATACTATTAGATACATGTCAACCTGCGACCTGCGCACCTCGCGCCGCTGCCGCGCCTAATTACTTATGTTGTCAAATTTGACGCAAATCTCATCCTCAAGCTCATCCCCGACATAAATTTCTAGGAAATCAACATCAGTTTCTCTAAGCATATCGAAAAGGGCATCAAAAAATTGTTGCTTATCCATTCCCTTAACCTCTGACATATCTCTGCCCCTATTCAAAATAACCGTCGCCACCGCAGTGTGGACAATCTGCGATTTGCTCACGCCACGGCGCGATTGCAATATCAACCAGCCCTGTGCCCTCGCACTCAATGCATGGCGTTGCGTGTACTGGAATGCGAAAGCCTAGCGAGGCTTCCCAGCTTTTGTTAAACTCTCTGTGCCATCTAACTGCTTTGTCCATTGGACGACCTCCAAAAAAAGAGGGGGCGTGAGCCCCCCTAGTTTACTCTCGACTCTAACCGTAGTGGTATTTTCCACCTTTGGTCACGATGCGATGCCCAGCCCTACGAAGTTCGTAGATATTATGGTACGCAGCACCAACGCTAATGCCCAGTTTTCTAGACAGTTGCTTTGGAGTATGAGCCCGCTCTCTAAGAAGAACCTCGCAACGCTCTTTCGACATAGCTAGATAGCTGACGTTCGGCGAACGCTTATTGCGATGCACAGTCTTCAACGTGCGGATTGCTGGCTCATCCTGCCAGTTGGATTTCACCTTGCCTTGCGACACGGTGACGATTAATGACCCGACGGTCAGAGTAAAATCAGTCATGGTTGGTTTCCTTTCCCTTGACTGGTTGATTGATCTTGGCTCATCCAAGACCTTGTAAAACTTTATCAGATGACATGGGATCATGTCAACAACTAATTTAAACCTGCGATCTGCGATCTGCGCTCCGGCCTCGCCGCCGCGCGGTAAACAAATAAGAAAGGGCAGCGCAAGCTGCCCTTTCTTATTTGTTTACTCCCTAGCTTTTTCAAACTCGTATTGGGCGGCGGCTGCTCGAACCTCGCGAGGATCTACGTTTGGCTCTGCGTACAAACCAGATGATACGAAGATCCCATCGATCAGCATCATCATCGGGGCTTCATCTCCATATGTATCGTGCTCATACAGAGCAACTCCACCAATGGTATCTAGATATGTGTGTGACATTACTTCATCTCCTTCTTGATCTTGCCTGCAAGGTATTCTGCCACGCTGTCCAATGACTCGAACAACATGCCGACAGACATGTGATGACGATTGAAGATCCGGTATCCGCTATACCCATCGGCATAACCTCTCTGGATCGTGTAGCCGTAAGCTGCGGCGATGGTCTGAAGATATTTCATGGACGACTCCCTTGTCTCTGTGATTATGATATACAGTATCAGATGGCATGGGATAGGTCAAGCAGCTTTACCCCCTATATTAGCAAAAGACTTTTGCTAATACGGCAAGGGTTACTCCGTCCATTTGTCAACCAACTTTCGGTTAACTCCCCCCACCCCCTATATTTGGGTAGTTGCGAATGGTTCTCAGGTGGATTTTGCAGGGTTGATAAATTCATTGGGAGGTATTATCGTTCGGGCATGGATGACATGCAAAACCTAGAACTGCTGCCAGAGGAGGTCCTAAAGGAAATCCTGTTACTGGAAGAGCATGAACAGCGTCTTAAAACTAGGGCTGAAGCCCATGATAAATTCATGCCGTATGCAAAGCATGTATATGACGGGTTTATAGAGGGGACCCATCACCGTGTAATCGCAGAGAAGTTGGAAAAGATTGCCCGGGGGGAGTTAAAACGACTGATTGTTAATATGCCTCCCCGACATTCTAAATCAGAATTTGCATCCTACCTCATGCCCAGTTGGTTTTTGGGCCGGAATCCGAAGTTAAAAATCATTCAAGCTACCATGAACACCGAACTTGCTGTAAGATTTGGTCGAAAGGTCCGAGATCTGATCGCCGACCCGATATATCGGGAGATCTTTCCCAACACGGACCTTAAACAGGACAGCCAAGCCGCAGGTCGTTGGGAGACTAGCGTTGGCGGGGAATATTTTGCAGCCGGGGTGGGCGCTGCAATGACTGGTCGCGGTGCTGATTTGCTGATTATTGATGATCCGCACTCCGAGCAGGACGCTTTATCGTCTACTGCGTATGATAATGCGTGGGAATGGTACACATCTGGGCCTCGACAGCGTCTACAACCGGGTGGAACCATCATAATTGTCCAGACCCGCTGGTCCAAAAAGGATATTACGGGCCGGTTACTGCAAGCACAGCAGAAAGATCTGATGGCTGACCAGTGGGAGGTGGTTGAATTCCCTGCAATTATGCCTTCGGGGGAACCATTATGGCCTGAATTCTGGAAAAAGGACGAGCTTTTAAAGGTAAAGGCTTCACTTTCGGTAGGAAAGTGGAATGCACAGTGGCAACAGAACCCTACATCTGAAGCTACTGCTATGGTCAAGCGGGAATGGTGGAAAGTCTGGGAAGAGGACAGTATTCCTGACCTAGATTATGTAATTCAGTCCTACGATACCGCGTATAGCAAGAAAGAAACTGCCGATTACTCCGCTGTTACAACGTGGGGCGTGTTCCAGCCGTACAAAAACGGGGATCAGCATCTAATATTGATGGATGCGAAGAAGGGGCGGTGGAATTTCCCTGAATTAAAGCAAATTGCGCTAGAAGAACACGATTATTGGGAGCCGGAGTTGATGCTTATTGAGGCAAAGGCTTCTGGTACACCGTTAGCGGACGAAATGAGGTTACTTAACCTCCCTGTAGCCACCTTTAGCCCGGGTCGGAAACGTGGTGGGGGAGGTATGGACAAAACAACTCGCATGCATATAGTCTCTCCTATATTCGAGTCGGGAAAAGTGTGGTATCCTGAAGGCGAAAAGTTTGCAGAAGAAGTTATTGAAGAGATTGCGTCATTCCCTAATGGTGATCACGATGACTTCTGTGATAGTATGACGATGGCCTTGATGCGTTTCCGCCAAGGTGGCTTTATTAGTTTAGACGGTGAAGAGTTCGAGGACGATCCACCCCGTAAGGCAAGAGAGTATTATTAATGGTTGTTCCTCTACCCCAGTCAAAACCCTCGTCCCGCGACCGTGCTTCAAGAAACGCGAACGCTGCACAGTTCTTCACGGATTTACAATCAGAGTTGTCTGCTCCTGATCCACGGACCCCGGTCGCTGCACCACGGTCCCCGGTCCGAAGAGGTTCGCGGCCTATTGCAAAGTTGTACAATGAGTTGACTCCTTTGGAGCAAGAGGCTCGTGATAAGCAGGGTATAGAAACTTTAAAGGGTTTGGCTGTTGGCATCCCTGCCGGGATATTGGGTTTGCCTGCTGACCTAGCGGCATTGATTTTTCGGGATGCGCCTCAGTTAGCTGCGAAGCTTGTAACGGGGCAGGAACTAGAAGTTGAAGAGCGCACGTTCATAGACAAGCTTGTGGGTGACTTTCAACGTGCGGCTGGTGCTGAAGCGATCATAGGATACATGGGTTTTGGTGCGGACCTGTTACCAGAAGAAGACGAAAAGGGACAGCCTGTAAGTTTAGCCACGGATGCTTTGTCACAAGCGGGGGTAACTCCTTTTCGTGCTGGTTCGTTAATTGGCGAAGTCACTGCTCCGATTCCTACTGGGGCAGGTATTGCTCGGTTACTCGGTCGCCGGTCCAATGCCGCTGGTGAGGTGTTACCTCCCGAGCGTGTAGACCCTACGATTAGTACAACCTCTGACGAGTTGGGGGATATAATCGAAGGTAGTGTGGTTGAGAGGTTAGAAGGCCCTCCTCCACCTGACGAGGTAATGGTAACGCCGGAAGAGATAGCTGCTTTTCCGCCTCCACGGGATGAGGAGTTTCTTGCCGAACTTGAAGAAATTGAAAGAGTAGCGGCTGAAGAGTTAGCAGCCGCCCCGCCTGAACCTCCTACACCCGCCGCTAATTTTATTCAAACTAGGGATGATGTTATAGACGACGGCAACGGAGTTTTTGAGTTCGACACAACTGGTCGGCTAGAAACGGGTGCGCTAACTGACGATGAATTAGTCCAACAATATACAGCAGCGCGGGATGAGTTTACGGCTGGTATGGCTGCTCGACCGGAAGGGCCGCTTGATCTTAATGATGTAGACAATCTCGCGCAAGATGCCGCTGACCGTGCTGGCACTAGGATGGCATACATTCAGAACGAGTTGATTGGTCGCCGTGACGGGCATTACGTCCAATTAACAGACAATGAATTAGCTGAAATACAGGTACAAGAGGCAGTGGGGGAGATGTTAAGCAGGCCCGAAGAGCCGGATGCCCCTGAATCTTTGGCTGTTACTGACACAAGCAACAACATAATCCCAGAAGCTGGTGAGGGCTTCCAAGGCTTGCCCGGTGGTATTGGTGCACTGGATGAGTCCATGCCTATTTATGGTAACTACAATCTTACCATTGGCGGTATGCCTGATGAGTTTAAGGGAAGTGTTATACACTACTCACCTACGATGACCAACTTTCAGAACTTTGTGGGTAGCCGTGCTTTTGCTAGGCAGCAGGATTCTGATAAAAAGCTGGAAGCTAGACAGTGGTTGGCGGCGTTAAACAAAAATCCCGAAAGCTCTCAAAAAATTGGCACCGTAGGTAAAGAGGTAAAAAATTCCGAGTTTGAAAACATTATGCTTTCAAACCCGGAGAAAAAGTACAACGAGACAGAAATTAGAAGGCTGCTTACCTCGCGCCTGCCGCAGACTAGGGTGCGTACTTTTCTTGAAAGTAAAAGCAACCAAGAGTACCAAGACGGTGACAGTCCCTTTAGTAGTTTAAGCTACCTAGACTCACAGTATAGGTCAGCGGATTTAAACTCCGCGAGAGACAAGGGTCTTATGGTGTTTAGTAATACGGCCTCCACAATTGATGTCCCGGGTTTTGGTAGGTTAAAGCCTAAAGCTGTGCATAATTACTATGGTGGAAATCGTGGCTATCCCGGTTATTATGGTCATGCACGTTTCATAATTGTGGAAGGTCAAGATGGTAAAAGATATCTACAGATAAACGAGATACAATCTAACAGTGTCAGTGACGTATCTAGCGGTAGCTACCTTGGTGGGACAAGGTATGTAAAAACATTAGAAGATCGACTGCAAGCCTACAGAGATGGTTACGAAAGTGTAAGGGTCCCCTACACTCCTGAAGTTCATAAGATTATGAAAGAGGTTCAGGATTTAAAACCACAAGTTATAGAAACCAATGATGTGTTAGCTCGGAGCGTTCAGGAAAATGCAAGAGAGATCGATGCGATAACCGAAAGTTACGAGTGGAGAAATTCTAAAATTAATCAATTCGAGCCCGGTTCTCAAGATTTAAGCACCGCAAGACTTTTAGGTCCTTTATCGGAAGGTATAAGGGGATCCAATCGAGTAATGACTGATATTGCTAGTAGACCATTAGGGGCTAATGCATACGATGATGCTGGTCGTGCTTATAGGCAGACTATGGAGGGTCATGCGACAGACATACTTGATGCGAAAGGCATTCCTTACACCGCCGAAGATTTAGAAACTATGGTGGAAAAATTAGATGATATAGGCCGAGCTATAAATAAAATGGAAGAAGATGGAGAATTTCCTCTTATCCACAATGCTGTACGAAAAGAAGTGATGGGTACGGACAGAACCCCAACCACTGAAGAATTTAACAACTTTTTAGAAGCCCGAAATATATCTAAATCAGAAATGGTGGAACTAATACTAAGGTCCGATTTTAAGTTCGACGTTGAAGATGTTATAGTAGATAACATGATGTCATCCCTTTTATTAAAGGATAAAAATGTTCAAAAGATTTTTAACGATCTTACGCCGGATGAAATAGCTAAACTTGACGTGCTGGTAGACTACCGAGCTCGTAAAAAATTTTATAAAAAGTTAAATTCAAAAGTTCCACAAGAAGTTGTTGATGATGTAATTAATAAAGTACAAGAAGAAATAAATAACAGTGTTCTCGCATACGCGGAACCGGGCGCAGCCGATGATTTGCAGCTACTTGAAAACCCGGAAGAGCTTTTGGATGATGCGATGCGGTCACTTTACTACGATGTTGATGCTACTAGGAGCGAAATAAAACTGTCAGAAACACTGGAAAACTTGGGAAATACGGGTGCCGAACTCGTATCGAAAGTTTCGGACATAGCAGATGATGTAGCCGCCGCGCAAGTGGGTTGGAATGATGCTCTGGCAAACTTGCCTAACGCCGAAGACGTAGCGACCTTAATGGATATAGCTAGAATAACGGGCCAAGAAAGAAGAGGTTTTATAGAAGCTCTACCCTACAACAGTGATGAAGACTTTTATAAGTTTGCCTTTAGAGCAGCAAACAAAGAGGCAGAAAATCTAGGTCTTGATGGTGTTATTTACCCTGATGCAGCGTATTTAGCTACGCAGCCACAAAGAACTCCTAACGATGCCTTTCTGCGGAACTATGGGCGAGTGATCGACGGTGAGATAAAAGAGTTAACCAAAGCTGACGAGAATGCTGGTGTACGTCTTCGTAAGGTAGATATTACAGGTGACGATCCATTCGAGCTAATAGGTAGAGGTGAGGGTTTTGAGGTAAATGGTGTAGATCCAAACGACCTAAATGTTCAAGAAGCATTGCAGCCTTTTAGAAATGCAGTGCGGAACGCAGATCGTGATTATAAACAAGCAAAAGCAACAGTAGATGATCTAGAGAGACAAGGCACCGACACAGCCGATATGGCTGACGAGCTTGAAGAAGAGCGTCTTATGCGTACCCGTCTAGAAAATGTTAAAGCTACTTTAGAAACAGAGATGCGTAGGAGATCAACCACATACAACTCTGAGCTCCGTGTTGTTGAGTTCGACAATGACGCTAACAAACAATTAGCCCGAAGACCTATTAGACGGGCGACGGGTGGTATGGTAAGATCTGGTATTGGTGCTATGGCTAGGGAAGTTATGTAATGTCTGACAAAGACAAGACCCGTATTGACGGACGCACGATGAAAGAGATAAGGCTAATAGCTCAAGAAAATGTTACCAAGCTTACGGATAAGCAGTGGGAGGCTTGGAGCAAGTCTTCTACCAGAAGGTCACAAGGCGGTATGATCAAAGGTTTTAGTCCTATTTCCCGCCCACAACGATTTAAAGGAGTGTTCTAATGGCGAATAAGTCTGACAAGATTGATGCACTGGTTAGGGAGTTGAACGGTATTACCGACGATAAGTATACTCCTCGAAAAGATCAGGTAAGGATCTTGGAGATAAGAACCGAGCTAGATAAGCTAATCGGTGGTAAAAAAAGGCCAGAAGGCATGAAAGACGGCGGCATGAATGATGTGCCTTCTAAGTACAAAGGTTTTTCAAACCTGCCAGAAGGTGTGCAGCAAAAGATAGATCCCAAGCTTGCAAAGAAATATAAGACTGGCGGTATGAGCAAGGCTGTACTAAAAGCCCGTGGCGGAACATTTAAAGGAACATTTTAATGGCATTACCTCCACAGATGGTTGCACCTGCAATGGGTCCCGGCGGACCGGGGATGACCGCAGAAGAACAGATGACCGAGGTCGAAGTACCTGTAAGCCAGAATGATATGCTGCCTCCGGGTGTTGAGCTTATTGGTTCGGATGAAATGGTTGAGGTCGAGGCGGAAGAGTACGATCACAATGCTAACTTGGCTGAAGTTCTTGACGACTCTGTGCTTGGTTCTTTGTCTTCGGACCTTGGTTCAAAGATTGATGAAGATAAGTCTTCTCGTGAGGAGTGGGAAGAAACTATATCGAAGGGCTTGACGCTGCTTGGTATTAACTATGAAGAGCGTTCCGAACCTTTCCTTGGTTCGTCTGGTGTAACGCATCCGTTGTTGAGTGAGGCTGTCACGCAGTTTCAGGCACAGGCTTACAAAGAGATGCTGCCTCCGGGTGGTCCGGTAAAGACGCAGATCTTGGGTATGCAGACTAAGGAAGTTGAAGATCAGGCCCAGCGTGTTAAGGACTTTATGAACTACCAGATTACGGAGGTAATGGAGGAGTTTGATCAGGACACTGATCAGATGTTGTTTTACCTTCCGATCACTGGTTCTACCTTTAAGAAGGTTTACTTTGATCCTACCCGTCAAAGGGCAGTATCCAAGTTTGTACCGGCAGAGGATTTGATTGTTCCATACTCTGCTTCTGATTTGCGTACAGCGGAGCGTTATACTCACGTTGTTCGTATGACCGAAAACGACGTTAGAAAATTACAGGTAGGAGGTGTGTACCGAGATGTTGACTTATCTCCAGCAGAAGATGACGAGTCTGACTCAACAATTCGTGGAAAGGCTGACGAGCTTCAGGGATTGCGCCCGGGATACAGTGACGAGCTTTATACTATACATGAAGTCCATGTGGACCTTGACCTTGAGGGATTTGAGGACATGGACGAGGAAGGCGAAGCTACGGGTATCAAGCTGCCGTATATCGTCACTATGGACGGTGATTCGGGAAAAATTCTTGCGGTAGTACGAAACTATCGTGAGCAAGACCCAATGCGCCGCAAGCGTGATTACTTTGTTCACTTTAAATTCCTGCCCGGTTTTGGTTTCTACGGGTTTGGCTTACTGCATATGATTGGAGGATTATCTCGTGCTGCCACATCTATTCTCCGTCAGCTTATTGATGCGGGTACGCTCTCGAATTTACCGGGTGGTTTCAAAGCCCGTGGTGTTCGTGTCAGAAATGACGATGAACCTATTAACCCGGGTGAGTTCCGCGATATCGATGTTCCCGGCGGTGATGTTCGGAATTCTATTATCCCACTCCCATACAAGGAGCCTTCTGCAACGCTGGCTCAATTACTCGGGGTGGTCGTTGATTCAGGTAGACGCTTTGCACAAGTTGCAGACACAAAGGTCGCGGATGTAAATTCACAGGCCCCTGTGGGAACAACGGTAGCTCTTATCGAACAGGGCTCGAAGATTATCTCAAGCATCCATAAGCGCCTACATTACGCTCAAAAAGCTGAGTTCCGTATGCTGGCAGAAATATTCGCTAATAATCCTATGCCATATCCGTATATGATTGGGGCAAACGTAAATCCGCAGATTATGGCACAGGACTTCGACGGGCGTGTGGACATCCTCCCAGTCTCAGACCCGTCGATTTTTTCTATGGCCCAGCGTCTGTCTCTTGCCCAGACACAGTTGCAATTAGCACAGGCCGCGCCGCAGATGCATAATCTGTATGAAGCCTACCGCCGGATGTATGATGCGTTGGATGTAAAGAACATCGACTCTATCTTACCGGCACCACAGCCACCGGCACCGAAAGATCCAGCTACAGAGAACGCTGGCTTTATGAAGGGTATGCCTACGCAAGCATTTAAAGAGCAGGATCATCGCGCTCACATTCGTGTGCATGCTTCCTTCTTGCAGTCTGCGGCGCTGAGAACTAACCCGCAGGCAGAACTCTCGTTGCAGGCTCATATACAGGAGCATGTCTCGTTGTTCGCTAGGGATATTGTTGAAGAAGTCTTTAAGCAGGCTGTACAAAAGTCTCAAATGGCTGGTGAGCCTATTCCGCAGATACCACCAGAAATGGTAGAGGCTGCTGTGGCACAGCAGACTGCTGACACGTTAGATCAACTTGCACCGTTGTTAGAGTCAGGTGGAGCTAAAGATCCTTTGGTTGAAATACGTCAGAAAGAGCTAGAGAACGATCAGGTAGAGATCCAGCGTAAGATGCAGAATGACATGATGGACTTCCAGATTGATCAGGCCAAGTTACAGCAAGCAGCAGATCTAGCTATGGAGCGCATGAGAGCGCAGCAAGGTATTGCTGATGATCGTAACGATGTAAACATCTATCGTATTAACACACAAGCCGCGTTGAAGAGAGGTCAATAATGTTACAAAGCTTAATAGGACCGGCGACCGAGTTAATTGGTAAGTTCGTCGAGGACAAAGACCAGAAGAACAAGTTGGCACATGAGATTGCCACTATGGCGGAGCGCCACGCACAGGAACTTGCTAAAGGCCAATTGGCTATCAACGCTGAAGAAGCCAAGTCAAGGAATCTTTTTGTGGCGGGTTGGCGACCGAGCGTGGGATGGTGCTGTAGCTTGGCCCTATTTGCTCACTTTTTGGTCTTCCCGACTATGGATGTGGTGACTGCATACATGGGTGTTGAGGCAGTAGCGTATCCATCTTTTGATATGGACAGCCTAATGACTGTCTTGTTGGGTATGCTTGGCTTGGGGGGAATGCGTAGCTTCGAGAAGGCAAAGGGGTTAACCAAATGAGCTTTTTACGGAAACTATTAGACATGCTGTTTCTGAATAATCATGTGGGTGACATGGCACAGCACAGAGTGCACACAACCAAGTACGAAGATCTGTGTAAGTAATGTCTGTCGAGACTTTTCTCAGGTGGAAGATCCTGCCGCGATTTATGATGTTAGCTAGTACGATAATGTCTTGGCGCTGCGCTGAATGGTTTATGGATTTACCAGATCCAACTTCGCAGCAGTCAGCCTTTGTTTCGGTGGTAGTCGGTGCCATGACTGGTGTTTTTGGGATCTGGATGGGCCATGAGCACAAATAAGCCTAGCCCGTGTGTAGGTATTTGTGTACTGGACAAAGAACGTGTAAGATGTATTGGTTGTGGACGTACAATCGACGAAATAATAAATTGGGGTAAGAAATGCCAAGACCAAGATTAAATCAGTTTGCAGAAGATCTTGGTATTAGCCGTGGTTCGGCGAAGAAGCTTATGGCTAAAGCCCGTGGTCGAAAAGATGGCGGCTCCAATGTTCTGGATAGCTACTCACCAGAGTTAAAAAAGCGCATGCAGCGCTTTGAAGATGCAGAACGTATATTTCAAGAAGACACAAAGATTGGAACTAAGATGGAAAAACCTAAGTCAAAGCCCAAGTCAAAGCGCAAAATGTTTGACGAGTACTACGAAAAGAACGGCACAACGCATCCAAAGGATCCACGTTCTAAAAAAGATCATCCAATGAACCGTGAGGGCTCTCCCCTAAAGACGGAGACAAAAGATATTGTTGAAGCCAAAGACGGCAAGTACGTTCGTGGTATGGGTAAAGCATCCATGTGTTCCCCAAGAGAAGTAAAGGTTAAGTAGCTATGGCTATTGACTACTCTGACGAAGATTTTGATCAAGATCAACAGCAGGATATAGCCGCCGCCGCTGCGCAAGCCGCTGGCATAAATATGGACAGCTATGACTTCGGGGGTTTTGACCCGGGAGGCTCTGATACTGCTGGCGTTAGTAATAAAGCCGCCGCCACTGGCATTTTAAATTCGTATTTTAACGATCCAACCAAAACAGGGATGGCTATTAGACAGAGCTTTCCTAACTTTCGCAGTCCGAAATCTGGTCTTAATCAGTTCGCTAACTTATATACTTCTCGCAGAGGACCTATGAGTAGGTCCGACTTTAATTCTTTATACGATATAACAAGGTCAAATCCGGGTGGTATTAATACTCTTGGGTATGACACAGCAAAAACTTTGCAGAGATACGGTATAGGCTCGGGGCAGGTTAAAACTAACCCAAACGCAGGTAGACTTACCGGCACGGTCTTTGGCAAAAAGAATGCTCGTGGGGAAACAATTATAAGCTCTGGCGGCAAGTCAATGGGCATTGACGCGGATAAGTATTACGGTGGGGGGTCAGGTTCCGACATTGGTCGCCCTGATTTAGAGACATATCAAGATAAATATGGTTATGCGAACCCGGGACAAAGGGCCGAAAATAGAGCATACGACCAGTACATGAACCCGTACAACACCCCGACCCTGCCGGGGTATAATCGGGACGTTACTCGAACACCCGATGAGTTGGGTCAAGTCAGGCCCGGACTTCGGTCTACTGCTTTTACTGACAGATCAGGTACACCCACAAGGCTAGGACCCGTAGCCACTTACGACAGAGATTTTAGTGGAGCAGATAACATTGCCATGACCCTCGCACCCGGCGGCATAGGGTTTTTAGCCCGAGCTTTGGCAAACCCTGTTAGTGGTATTAGTGGTCAGGAATTACCTTCCGCTGCACTTGCACCAACGGAAGAGATGTTGGCACGAGGTGAAACATCTGGTGGTATGATGCGCTCATTCAATGAAGCACTAGGACAGGGCATTGGTGCTTTAGGAGATGCGGGACAAGGTCTTATGAACGCAGGCACTAACATAGGTGACGCATTTACAAATGCGGTTCAGAATACGGCAGAGGGACTTGTTAATGCAGGCGTGAATACGGCAGAGGCAGTTGATGCTGCGGTCAGGAATACGATAGATCTATTCGGTTTGGACGGCTACAGTGATTCCAAGCCACAAGTCCAAAGACAGCTTGATGATGCTCCTTTAGATGAAAACATGTACGGATCCGGTATGTTCGACCTTGGGACAATGGCTGCACCCTTGTCACAGTCTTCAATCACAGGAATGACCCCAACAGAGTTATTTGATCTAAATTATGGGCTAGATAGAAACAGACCCATAGAAGATGTTAACCAGAACTTTGATAAAATGGCGGAAGAACTTGAACAGCAACAACGCCGAAGTAGAGAGATGGATAGAAGAAGGGATAGTGGGACTACATTTGATCAGTTACCTCCAATATCAGCAGTCCGCTCAAACTTTCCAGACGCGATCCAAATAGCCGACGCGGGAAGAAACACTTACACTGGTCAGTACCAAGGCGAGACCGGCTTGTTTAGCCCCGGTGGGTCAGGTCAAACATTATATGGGGGTCAGAAGGAAGGCAGTTTTCTTGATCAAGATTATAAAGAACAGTTAAAGGAGTTAAAGGATAGTGTCTTTAACTATTTCACTAACGCACGAACATGAGGGAATTGATAGAGGAGTGGGTGCACACTGATTTAAGTGTGGTAGACAAGGACGCTGGCTTTGCTCCTTGTCCTTTCGCGAAGAAAGCATTGCATGACGGCAAGCTAAGAGTTGTAGAATGTCTGGACACAGAAGACCTATGGGCTACAGTGGCATCTCAATGTAAAAACTTTGACAAAAGACATTCGGTTATTATTTGTACAGAGGAAGAAGCCGAACAGCCTTACGAACAAGTTGAAGCTGCTTGCGTGGCTATGAACAATTGGTTTGCTGTTAATAAAATAGATTTGTGGTTATTGGCTTTTCAAACGAATTTTACAATGGTATTTATACAGAGGTTATCCGAATTAGATGAAGCTAGTAAAAAGCTAGAAAAAATGGGATACTACGAAAACTACACGAAAGAAGACTTTATTACTTTAATTTTGGCTAGAAGAAGGAAACGGGAAAATGGCTGGAGCTAAAAAGAAAGCAATGCGCCGCAATCGTGGTGGTAAAGTAGTAGCTAAAAAGATGATGGGCGGCATGAATAGCGCCAAGAAGATGGCAATGCGCCGTATGCGTGGAGGCGCTGTAAAGAAAAAATAAGGGGCATGTATGGACATTTATAATTTTATCAGTCAGTACAATAAAAGATTGACTGAAAGGATGGATGACATTAGTCAATCCATTACGAGTGGTAGTGTTTCCGATTGGGAAGACTACAAAGCAAGAGTCGGCGAAATACAGGGTGTCGCTTATGCTCTTGATGAATTAAAGGCCCTGCTAAAAAAGGTGAATTATGTCGAAGACACTGATAGTACCTGACTACGTTATCGCGCAACGCGAAGCGAAAAAGAAGGCCGAAGAGGTCGCAAAAGAAAAATCCCTTACAGAAAGAATTCCACAACCCACTGGATGGCGTATATTAGTCATGCCGTATATGGGTCGTGATAAGACTGAAGGGGGTATTTATGTTCCTGATCAAGTTAGAGACCGTGAGTCAAAGGCTACTGTTGTAGCCTATGTCGTAAAGGTTGGACCTCTAGCATACAAAGATGCCGACAAATTTGGTGGCGGTGATCCTTGGTGTAAGGTGGGTGATTGGGTGTGTATCGGACGATATGCTGGCTCTCGGTTTAGTATTGAGGGCGGTGAAGTCCGCATTATCAACGATGACGAAGTCATCGCAACCATCGTCGATCCAGACGATATCAAGTCATACGGAGGGTAGTTGTGTCAACTAACGCCGCAGAAGAGCAAGAGATCGAAATTATTGAAGAAGACGATAAGGAGCAGCAAGAGGAGTTAAAGCTTGAGGAAGAAGCTCCGGCAAGCGAGGAGCAAAGTGCGTCAGAAGAAGAAAGATCAGAGCCAGACAAGGAAGAAGAGTTAGAACAATATTCTAAGTCTGTGCAAACCCGTATAAACAAACTGACGCATAAGTTTCGGGAAGAGGAATCTCAACGCAAAGCTGCGATGGAGTTTGCAGAAGCGGTTAAAAAACAGAATGACGACTTAAAGTCTAGGCTTGATAAGCTGGACGAGTCTTTTGTTGGTGAGTTTGGCTCAAGGATTGAGTCCCAAATTGCCGCCGCTAAATCGTCGTATCAAAAAGCCTATGACGAGGGCGATGCAGAAGCGATGTTTGAGGCTCAAAAGAGCTTGAGTAAACTTGCACTTGATGAAGCTCGTCTTGATGAGTCCAAGCAACGCAGAGAAAAAGCCCCTGTGGAAGCGCCGCAACAGCGGCAGCAAGAACCGCAACAGGCTCAACAGCCTGCAACTCCGCCTCCAGATCCTAAAGCAGAGGTCTGGGCAACTAAAAACGAGTGGTTTGGGAATGATCAAACTATGACTTATGCTGCCTTTGGGTTGCATAGGCAATTAATTGAGGACGAAGGATTTGACCCAGCGTCCGATGAGTACTATAATGAACTTGACAAAAGAATCCGTGTTGAGTTTCCTCAAAAGTTTAAGGAAACAAAACGCGGTGATAAAGGACCCCGAGTCGCCTCTGCGGAGTCCAGTGCTTCTAAAGCACCGTCAGGAAAGGGGCGCAGAACAGTCAAATTAACAGCTTCGCAGATTGCAATAGCGAAAAGGTTAAATGTTCCGCTCGAAGAATATGCTAAGTATGTTAAGGAGTAAGAGATGACTGATTCTACAAGAACGCCACGCGAAGCGACAACTCGCGCTAAGACCCAGCGGCGCAAGCCTTGGGCACCTCCTTCTAAATTGGAGGCCCCGGAAGCACCGGACGGTTACCAACATCGTTGGATTCGTACATCACTTCGTGGTGAGGATGACAAGATGAATGTAAACGCCAAGCTTCGGGAAGGTTGGGAGCCTGTACGGGCTGACGAATATCCTGAGATGGCTGGTAAGTATCCAACTATCGATGATGGTCAGCATGCAGGTGTAATAGGAGTAGGTGGTTTAATGCTTGCTCGTATCCCAGAGGAAACGGTAGAAGAGCGAACTGAATACTATCGGGAGCAGACCCGTCAACAAATGGAAGCCGTGGACCAAAGCCTGATGAGGGAACAACATCCCTCAATGCCTATCCATTCGGATAGGAAAAGCCGTGTATCATTCGGAGGTAAGTCAGATGGCTGACCTCCTACAAAACAAGGAGTAAGCAATGGCAAACACTAATGTTGCCTTCGGCCTCAAGCCGATTAACACTGCTGGTAGCGCCCCAGCTACAAGTGGTGTAAATGCATACCCCATCGGCAGTTCCGCAGCAGCAATATTCCAAGGTACTCCAGTGAAGTGCGACAACGGTGGTTCAATCGTTGTTGGCTCTGCTACAGGAGATACCGTGGCGTATGTTGGCGTGTTCCAAGGATGTGAGTATGTTTCAGCCACTACCGGAAAGAAAGTGTTCTCGAACACATGGGCCGGTTCAGGAAGTGCAGACACAAATTTCCCGATCACAGGATTTGTGTATGATAACCCACTTCAGCGCTTCATTATCGCTACAGATGCGACAATTACAGATGAAGCAACTGCGAAAGCAGCTATCTTTGAAAACACAATGTTAGATAGCGGCGCAAGCGGAAGTACAACCACAGGAATCTCATCTGCAAAAATGGATGTAGCAACTCTCGATTCATCTAACCTATCTCTTCCATTGAAGATTGTAGGTATCTTAGATGATGTAGACAACGAGGACTTTGCAGCCGCAGGTATTCCTATGATTGTGATGATCAACAACCATGCATTGCTTCAGGCCGATTCTGAAGCGGCAATTTCATAGGGAGTTAGATAATGGCTATTTCTCGCGCACAACTTGCCAAAGAACTAGAGCCCGGTCTAAACGCTCTCTTTGGAATGGAATACACCCGATACGAAGGTCAGCATGCTGAAATCTTTGATACCGAGTCATCAGACCGGGCATTCGAGGAAGAGGTGATGCTGTCAGGTTTCGGTGCAGCACCTGTTAAGGGTGAAGGCACAGGTGTCACTTTTGACGATGCCAACGAAGCTTACACTGCTCGTTACAACCACGAGACAGTGGCAATGGCCTTCTCAATCACTGAAGAAGCAGTTGAGGACAATCTTTACGATCGTCTTGCTTCTCGGTACACTCGTGCCCTTGCTCGTTCAATGGCGCACACAAAGCAGGTTAAAGCTGCCGCAGTTCTTAACAACGCTTTCTCCGCTGGCGCATTTGCTGGTGGTGACGGTGTTGCTCTCTGCGCCACTAACCACCCGCTTACAAATGGTGGCACATTCGCCAATGAGCCAGCAACTGCTGCTGATCTGAATGAGACTTCTCTTGAAGACTCTCTTATCACCATCGCTGGTTTCACTGACGAGCGCGGTTTGATCATTGCCCTTAAAGGCATGAAGCTTATCGTTCCTCGCCAGCTTCAGTTTGTTGCCGAGCGTCTTATGGTATCAAACCTTCGGGTAGGTACAGCAGACAACGACACAAACGCATTGCGCTCAATGGGCATGCTTCCAGACGGTTATGTAGTCAACGACTTCCTAACTGATACGGACGCATTCTTCATTAAGACTGATGCGCCAAACGGCTTCAAGCACTTTGAGCGTATGGCTCTGTCAACTGCAATGGACCCAGACTTCGACACTGGCAACATGCGGTACAAAGCTCGTGAGCGTTACAGCTTCGGCTTCTCAGATCCTCGCGCAGTGTTCGGTTCACCGGGCGCATAAGTGTAGGCAAAATGATATTAAAGGGCAGCTTCCATGCTGCCCTTTTTTGTTGTACAATGAGGCATTCCTGACAACTGCATTGGGCGGTTGACACTAGCCACGACAGGAGACTTAAATGGCTACCACTACTTTCTCTGGTCCTATTAAGGCCGGAACTATCAAGAACACAACAGGCACGACTCTCGGCTCAAACATTGCTAACGTCGGTCAAGTTGTTATGGCTCAGACATTTTCAGCAGACTTATCGGGTGGCGCTCTAGCTGCTCAAGTCACTGATGTTGTTATCCCTGCAAACTCTCAGATTGTTGATTGTGTGATTGACGTTATCACCGCAGCGAGTGGTGCAACTAACCTTAGTGTTGGCGACACTGTTGGCGGTGCGGCTACAATCCTTAATACATTCGCAATTGGGACAAGCGCCGGTCGCAAGTATCCAACAACTCAAGCCGGTGCTGCATTAGCTTGGCAGGATACAGGCGTAGCTGATATTCGTTTGACTGTGACAGCTTCTGCCGCGACAAATGCAGGTCTTGTTCGTGTTACAATCTTGTATCAGCAGAATAACAACCTTGCTTAATAGGAGGGCGGAATGGCTGCTTCTATCACAGCAAAAACAGTTACAGCTACCGGAACAGTACTGGGTGGTAGAACTCGTTTAAAAGCTTTCTATGTAAAGACAGCTTCTAGCGGTTCACCTGCGGTGGTGTTTAAAAATGGCAGTGCCGGTGCAACTCTATTGTCGATGGTGTTCCACACATCCGACGACAATCAGATCACCATACCTGACCACGGTATGATCTTCGACGATGAGTGTCATGTGACACTTACCAATGTAGATTCGCTTACTGGATTCTTTGGCTAATGGCTAGAAAACCAGCCAAAATGCCAAATCGTAACAAGAAAAATTTCCGCTCTACGAAGTCTGGAGCGGGAATGACCAAGGCTGGTGTGGCGGCGTACCGCCGCGCCAACCCCGGGTCAAAGTTAAAGACCGCTGTTACTGGTAAAGTAAAGAAGGGGTCAGAAGCTGCTAAACGTCGTTCTTCTTACTGTAGCCGTTCAAAGGGACAGATGAAGATGCATAACATCAATTGCAGCAAAACGCCTAAGAAACGTATCTGCGCTGCACGGCGGAGATGGAAGTGCTAATGGACAATAAGATATTTATTGTAGCCCTGTTGGGTTTCTGTGGGTGGATTGGCATGTCTGTCACAGACTTAAAAACCGAAGTCGCAGTGGTTAACATGAAGGTTACGGAAAACCACAAAATGTTAAGCGTTTTGTGGGATGATTTCTTGGAGAAGAAAAATGGCAATCTCGCGTGGATCAATGGCAAAGCAAATAACAAAGCCACCGCAAAGACGAAAAAGACCATCCAGTAATCCCAGAGTTGCTAGGGGGTGCGGCACTGTTTTAAGTGACAGAAGAAAAGTAACTAAACGTGCGAGAAGGAAAAAAAGGAATGGCTAAAGATGCATGTTACAGCAAGGTTAAGCGCCGTTATAAAGTCTTCCCGTCAGCGTATGCAAGCGGGGCAATCGCCAAGTGCCGAAAAGTTGGCGCAGCCAATTGGGGAAACAGCAAGAAAAAAGCAGAAGGGGGAACATTTAAATACCGCACAACCAAGATATATTGATAGCGGCCCTATAATTCTACGACCGTGATTTATTAGAGAGATAGTTATGGAACCAATATCGACGGCCTTGGCTGGGATAGCTTTAGTTAAAAGCGCCGTTGACGGTATCAAGAGTGCAATTGGCACAGCTAATGATATAGGAGACATTGCAGGTCAGATAGATGCTTTGTTTACGGGTCAAAAGCAGGTAAACGAGGCTAGGAATAAAAAGTCTGGCGTTGGGCTGACAGATCAGTTTGGTGTAGAGTCCGTTGCTCGTGAGATGATCGATGCTAAGTTAGCAGCGGAAAAGCTACAAGAAGTAGCTACTATGGTGAATATGCGTTTTGGCCCGAACACATGGAAGAATATTTTAGAAGAAAGACAAAAAAGGATACAAGAAGCAAAAGAGGCTGCGGCGGCAGAGCGTAGGCGAAAGCTACAAGCGTCCAGAGAATTTGAAGAAATGATGAAGCAAATTGTTCTTGTTGCTACTATCATAGTTATTTCTTTCGGTTTGTTCGTTTATTTGTTTGCAGTTATTCAGTAAGTATGGATGAGATATGGCAGTGCGAAAAACTAAAAAGGGAGCGGCTCTCAAGCGGTGGTTCAAAGAAGAATGGAAAGATGTTCGCACGGGCAAAGCGTGTGGGCGTGGCAAGGGTGAAAAACGGGGTACTCCATATTGCCGCCCCTCTAAGCGTGTGTCTTCTAAGACCCCTAAAACATCCAAAGAAATGACAGCGGCAGAAAAACGTAGTAGAATATCACAAAAGAAGAGACTAGGACAGCCAGCGGGTAAGCCACGCAGAGTAAAATCTTTAAGAAGGAAAAAATAATGGCTCTTTCAGGATCCAGAAACTTCGAGCTAAACGTCGCTGAAATTATTGAAGAGGCGTATGAGCGGTGTGGGTTAGAGGCTCGTACTGGTTATGACTTTAAAACAGCAAGGCGGTCTCTTAACTTAATGTTTGCTGACTGGGCTAACAGAGGTCTTAACTTGTGGACGGTTAAACAAGGCACACAGGCCCTGACATCAGGCACAGCGACATACACTTTCACAGCGGATTACACAGACTTGTTGGAAGTAGTAATACGTCGCAGCGGCACAGACTTTGAGTTATCGCGGATGTCTAGGGGTGATTATTTAACGCTCCCCGCAAAAACAACAGAAGGCCGTCCGAGTCAGTATTTTTATAATCGTCAAACACTGCCACAGGTGACGCTGTGGCCTACCCCAGACAATTCCACAGATACTTTAATTTACTATTTTGTGCAGCGGATGGATGACGCAGACACTCTAGTTAATACGGCAGATGCACCGTTTCGGTTCTATCCCTGTATGGTTGCGGGTCTAGCTTATTACGTCGCGATGAAGAAAGCCCCGGATAGAATTCAACTTTTAAAAGCTGTGTATGAGGAAGAATTCCAACGTGCAGCAGATGAGGACGAGGACAGGGTGCCGCTGAAGCTTCAGCCAAGTATTCAATATCTTCGGGTTAATTAATGGCAAGACATGCATCTGGTAAAAGGGCTTGGGGTCTTTCGGATCGTTCCGGGTTTCGGTATCGTCTTGCGGAGATGTTGGTTGAGTGGAATGGTCTTAAAGTTGGGCCAGATGAGTATGAAGAGAAACACCCACAACTAAACCCACGCAGAATAGGACCGGACCCGCAGGCTCTTTTACAGCCTAGACCGGACACAGCCACCGAGGTAGCTGGTCAGGTTCTTTTAGTGATGAACCCCTTCCAGTCAGGGAGTGCGGGTTCTTCTGTGATTACTGTGTTTGAACCATCTCATGGACGCAGCACAGCTAATGTTGTTATTTTCCGTAAAACACAAGCATTTGACGGTTTTTCCACAACCGTTTTGAACAAAGCTGCGGGGTACACAATCACCGTTGTTGATGCCAATTCGTACACAATCACCGTTATTGGCGAAACAGCAACCATTGGCGGCACAAGAGGCGGGGGCGGAGTTGCAACCGCCGCTGCTGGTGTGGCAACAACATCATCGACGTTTGATTCGATAAGTGTTACATTCGATTCGGCAAGCGAGACTTTTGACGAGGCTTAAATGGCAAAACAGGCAGTAGGAATTGGAACATCAGCTAATGATGGAACGGGTGATACCCTTCGCGCAGGCGCGGACAAGATAAACGATAACTTCGATGAGATCTACAGTGCGTTAGGTAATGGAACCACGCTTACAGATATTATTGATACAAACGGTGTTCTTGACGTTAGTCAAGGCGCGAACAAGATCGTTTTCTACTATGCGGCTTTTAGTGATCTACCCAGTGCAGCAACGTATCATGGAGCGATTGCTCATGTTCATGCGCTCGGGGGGATGTACTTTGCTCACGGTGGAGCTTGGGTACGTTTGAATGATGAAGCAAGCGGTCCTGTAACCAAATACACCGCTGGTGTAAACGGATCCACCGCGTATACCTTTACTGGTCCCGGGGCAACTTCAGGAGATAACCCTAACTTTACCTTCTACAAGGGGCATACATACTTAATTGACAACTCAGCTAATGTAGGTAGCCATCCTTTGCAGATTAGAACATCTAATGGCGGCTCTGCTTTTACAACAGGGGTGACAGATAACTACAATTCTACAACCGGGTTAACACAGTTTATAGTTCCGCATGAGCCAAGCGATACCTCTTTGGTGTATCAGTGCACTAACCATAGCGGTATGGTCGGCAATATAACAATAGTATAGTGAGCAAGTGACATGTCATTTACATACACAGAGCTACAAGACGCGATAAAGAATTTTACAGAGAACGAGGAAACTTCTTTTGTAACTAATCTGCCTGTGTTTATTCGTGGCGCGGAAGATCGTATCTCTACGCTGGTTGATCTAGAACTATTCAGAAAGAATGCTACATCACAACTTACAGCTAGTGATCCTTATCTAAATGTACCTACCGATTATTTAGCACCTTTTTCCTTTCAGGTTACAACAGCCAACTATAAAGAGTTCTTGGATATTAAGGATGTAAACTTTATTCAGCGTTACTCAATTGACTATGGCAGTAATGCCGTACCGAAATATTATGGTGTTTTCGACGTAGATAACTTTATTGTAGGTCCTACACCAGATCAGGCGTATACGGTAGAGCTTCATTATTATTATAGACCAGCCAGCATCACGGCTGGTGCAGGTACAGGCAACACTTGGCTCAGTACCAACGCCCCCAATGCCCTTCTTTACGGTTCACTTGTAGAAGCGTATACTTATATGAAGGGTGAACAGGATATGATGCAACTGTATGAGCAAAGATTCATGCAGGAAATACAACGCTTGAAGGATTTGGCTGAAGCTAGAGAGAATAGTGATGCCTACAGGAAAGGTCTACCTGATAGGCCACGCACTTAAACAGGAGTAAGAACGATGGCAACATCAAACGCAGCGACCAACTACCTAGAGAGAAGGGTTCTTGACTTCATATTTAAGAACAATTCACTCTCTTTTGCTACGCCGAATAACGATATTTATGTTGGCCTAGCAACTGCCGTGACAAACGCGGAGGCTGGAAATGTTACAGAAGTACAGGTGGACACAGACGATGCTAACTATACAAGGCAGCAAGTCACCGCAGCAAACTGGAAACAGTCAACAACAACCGTAGCGGTTGCTCTGACGAGCAGCGCAACAGAAGTTATATTGACAGACGCAGAAGCGTTCCCGTCATCTGGCGCTGTTGTTATTAATGATGAAATCATCACCTTCACTGGTAAAGATGGTACAGCTACCGCAAACACAAACGGCGCAGTTAGTTCATCAACTAACGTAACGGTTGATGGGAACAGCGGCACTATTACCGTAGGTATGGTTGTTACTGGCACAGGTATATCTGGCACAGTCAGAGTGGCTACTGTCACAAACCAAAACAACATTGTCTTGAGTTCAGCAGTTTCCATTAGTGATAATGTGGCACTTAATTTTAACGGTGTTAACACTCTTACAGGTGGTACGCGGGGAACATCCAGCACAACTGCCGCCGCACATAGCGTAGCAGACGTTGTTGTTTGTGACACTCAACGAGTGATCAACGACAACAATGTTGAGTACGCAGCCGCTGCTGGAACCGCCTCTACTTACACGGTTACTACAGCTTTTATCGCAGACAAGAACATTGCTACGGCAACTGTCAATGGCGCAGTTAGCTCATCAGTCAATGTGACGGTTGATGCGAACAACGGAACAATTGCTGTAGGCGATGTTGTTACAGGAACTGGCATCAGCGGTGTTGTGCGGGTAGCCACAGTAAATAGCCAGACCAGTATTGCTCTGGATACTGCTGTGTCAATTTCAGACAATGTACTGTTGACCTTTGATGGCTCAAACATTCTGTTTGTTGGTACATTGGACGCAAGTAAGACAATAGCAGTTGGCGATATATTCCGTATTAACGCAGGGAACTTGTCAATCGAGTTGAAGTAATGGCCCTTGTACTTAAAGATCGTGTCAAAGAGACAACTACAACCACAGGCACTGGCACATATACGTTGGCTGGTGCTTTGACTGGTTTTGAGCCTTTTAGTCAGGTGGGTGATGGTAATACAACCTATTACACCTGCACTGATGGCACTGATTTTGAAACAGGGATTGGGACTTTTACTTTATCTGGGACGACTCTTGCTCGTACCACTATATTGCAGTCCAGCAATTCAGATAATGCTGTTAGTTGGTCGTCTGGCACTAGAACAGTCTTCTGTACATTGCCAGCAGAAAAGATGATATTTAACGATGCAACTGGCAGTGCGGTAAACTTAACAGATAACTCGCTGGCATTTGCAATAGCGTTAGGATAGGAAAATGGCAAACGCATTTAAAACATTCACGGCGCAAAACATTGATACGTCATCAGGCAAAGCGACCCTGTACACTTGCCCCGCCAATACAGAAACTACAATCATTGGCCTTAATATTGCTAATATCTTATCCGTTTCCATAACTGTTACGGTTGAGTTTCACGATGGCGGTGTGTCAGGGACAACTAATTTAAGACATATAGTCAAAGATGCAATTGTGCCTGTTGGGTCATCTCTGGTGGCAGTCGGAGGACCTCAGAAAATTGTTATGAATGCTACTGACGTATTAAAGGTTTATGGGTCACAGACTAACTGCTGTGATGCGGTTCTGAGTGTGCTGGAGATTACATAATGGCGCTTGGCACTATTGGCACTAACCAGATT
>ERZ802827.161-NODE-161-length-36745-cov-14.7799_pt1 | contig 36745 bp, 21 predicted proteins | sample MGYA00345652_ERZ802827 | MGnify/ENA primary metagenome ERZ802827 (study PRJEB30503, sample SAMEA104212372) | marine metagenome | biome: Westerlies Biome; feature: [SRF] surface water layer (ENVO:00010504) within the epipelagic zone...; material: water... | reverse complement strand
AAAGCTGCTATGTGATACTTAGTGGCACGGGGGTTGACATCAGTTAGTCTCCGTGCTATGATACAGTGAATCGACAGTGTTTATGGGCGGCGTTGTTATCGTTGCGTGCCGCGTTGCCGTATATAAAAACGACCTACTACCCTAACCTACAGAGGTGACAGATCGATCTTGATATATAATGCGAAAGACGAATTCATATTACTAAAAAAAATTCCGCGTAAAAAAATTCTTATGGAAAAGGTTTATCACATCTATGCAAAGGAAGAGTGTTTATATAACAATTTAAGTGAAGTACAATTTAATAAGACATGGAATACCCTTAAGGGGATGGTTGGTTTAATGCAAACTGATTATCAACTTGAGGATTTAACGTATGAGGAATTAGTAAAAACCCCCATAGGTGGACACGAACATTCTTACTGAAAGTAGAGGACTGAAAGTCTGATATTGACAGATCATACATATACTGATATAATTGATATTGAAGGTTAATTCAAATTATGGCAAAAGGATTTACTGTTAAGGCAAATGCCCCCAAGAAGAAAGCAGAAGAGTGGGACATTGCGGCTATTAAGGAAAGGATGAAAGGCAAGACGATTGTTTTTTGTTTACCTGGTCGTGGGTGTTCATATACATTTCTGAAGAACTTTGTACAACTGTGCTTTGATATGGTACAGAATGGAATGAGTATTCAGATCAGTCAAGATTATAGTTCCATGGTAAACTTTGCACGATGTAAGTGTTTAGGTGCGAATGTATTACGAGGACCGAAGCAAATTCCATGGGATGGAAAGTTAGAGTATGATTATCAGTTATGGATTGATAGTGATATTGTATTTGATACAAACAAGTTTTGGCAGTTGTGTGACTTAAGTGTTCCAGCAGAGGGTGACGAGAGAGGCATTACTGCAGGGTGGTATGCGACTGAAGATGGTGTCACAACATCAGTCGCACATTGGTTAGAAGAGGAAGAGTTTCGTACTAATGGTGGAGTGATGAATCACGAAACTGTCGAATCAATCTCAAAACGTCGCAAACCATTTACTGTTGATTATACAGGATTTGGATGGGTCTTAATTAAGAAGGGAGTCTTTGAAGAAATGGAATACCCATGGTTTGCACCTAAGATGCAAGTCTTTGAGAGTGGGAGTGTCCAGGACATGTGTGGTGAGGATGTCTCATTCTGTTTAGATGCTAAAGAGATGGGATATGATATTTGGTGTGATCCTCGTATTCGTGTGGGTCATGAAAAGATGCGTGTAATTTAAGGAGGTATTATGGCAGTCAGAAGTAAATCATTATCTGGTGGAGAGTTTATTGAGGCTCATCCTAAAAAAACTCGCCAAGGAAATGGTAAGCACACTAAGTACGCCGCGTCGTCTCGTAATGGAGCAAAGAAACGGTATCGTGGTCAAGGTAAATAGTGTAGTTATATGAATACATTATGGCGGCACTTATATGTAATCTTCCTGCAGTGGAAGTATGGGTTCGTAAAGAATATCTAACTGATCATCAAAGTGGTCATGGTGAATTTGTAAAAGGCGTTTGGGTATCGTGTAAATCGATGCCTGGGCGCACTTTTTATTTTGAGACGTATTTACCTGAATATGCGGCAATGTATGATAAACTACCTATTAGCGCGTTCCTCTCGTCTCCAGAGGTCCCAGACCCCGATATGGACCTTCCTAACCTACAGTTCTGGAACTGTATGGATTATGGTGTTGTTGCAATATGTAAGCAATTTATTGGTAGTATGGACTATGAATTGTATACAAGAGACTTTGGTATACAGAAAGGTACATATGTTTGTACATTAGATAACTATCATCAAGATCCTGATGTAATTGATTATGCAACAAGTGAGAATCCAGCTGAACATAAGTCACATAATCTAATCGAACTAGATAATGGTCAGTATGCACTGTATCCAAATAATAGAATGCGTATTTTTGATAATAGTTTAACACCTGTTGAACCAAAGATGCCTGATTTTAAGGTTTCGACTGAATATTACCAAGTTGAAAATGGTTTTGAGAGACTTGGAATGGGTAGGGAGGACGAATATTTTTGGAAAACAGCAAAAGAACGTGAAAATACTGAAGTAAATAGTGATACAGACAAAAAAACCACTAATTTTTAAAAATGACCGACTTTTTAGACAATTTAGCTAATAATCAGCATCAAAAAATGCTTCGTGAGATTACAAATGACAACCAAACACCCAAAAAACGTGATTCTCTCAAGGAAACTGACCTTTTTGAGGTTGATGAAGTCATTTCAGAGACTGAGCCAATGACACTCAATGAGTTTTGATCTGATACCTTAATAAATAAGATATAATCGCAGCATTCTTGTGCCTTTAGAAAGGGTAAGTCAGGGTTTTAAGGATATTAGTATGACTTTTCAGAGTAATCCTCTGACAAGTGATCTTATTGCACTTAAAAATGAAAATGCAATTGCTCGTTCTATAAGAAATATTGTATTTACAATCCCAGGCGAGAAATTTTTTAATGAATCGTTTGGATCTAACATCAACAGATCACTTTTCGATAATATCGATGAATTATCAGCACTAGTCATCAAAGATCAGATTACTGAATCGATTGAAAACTTTGAACCAAGAGTTGATACAGTTAAAGTTGTAACTTCTCCTGATTTTGACAATAATAGTTTTGATGTTGTTTTAACATATGAAATTATTGGAGCTGATATACCACCACAAGAATTACAATTTGTTTTGCAACAAACTAGGTAAAAATGCCACTAGCTAATTTCACAAACCTAGACTTTGGTCAGGTTAAAACAACACTTAGAGAATATCTAAAGGAAAACTCCAATTTCACTGACTATGATTTTGAAGGGTCTAACCTTTCAACAATTCTTGATGTTCTGGCATACAACACCTACATCACTTCATACAATGCGAACATGGTCGCAAACGAAGTGTTTATTGATAGTGCGACATTAAGAGAGAATGTCGTATCTTTAGCAAGAAATATTGGATATCTTCCCAGATCAAGAAAAGCAGCAGCATCAACTGTTAGTTTCTTCGTTGATACATCAAATATAACCCCTGTACCTAGTACAATTACTCTTAAGAAAGGAATTGTATCTACGAGTCAAGGTTCTTTTGGTAGGCAATCATATACTTTTTGCATATTAGAGGATATAACAGTTCCTGTTGTTGATTCTATCGCATCATTTAATGATATTTTCATATATGAAGGAAGTTTATTAACTTCAAACTTTACAAATAGTGCAAGAACTCCAAATCAAAAGTTTATTTTACAAAATCCAGGAATTGATACTAATCTAATATCTGTTACTGTGAGACCAAATGAGCAATCAACTAGAAGTGTAAAATATAGTCGCCAAGATAGTCTTTTTGATATCAAATCTGATTCTAAAGTATATTATCTTCAAGAAGTTGAAGATGAAAGATATCAGGTTATTTTTGGTGATGGTATTTTTGGAAACAAACTTCAAGACAATAACTTTGTTACTGTTGATTATATTACATCTAATGGTGATGCTGCAAATGGAGTAAATCAGTTCACTTTTGCAGGAAGATTAGTTTATACAAGAAATTCTCAAGAATATACAGTAACTGCTGGCATTTCACTTCTAACTACAGGAATATCTGCATCTGGAGGTGAATCTATTGAAGGTGTAGAATCAATTAAAAAGTTTGCTCCAAGAATTTACGCATCTCAAAACAGAGCATTGACTGCAAATGACTATGAAACGATAATTCCAGCAAGAATTTATCCAGAAACTGAATCAATCTCCGTTTTTGGTGGAGAAGAATTAGTTCCACCACAATATGGCAAGGTATTCATTAGTATTAAACCAAGATTTGGAGATTTTATTCCAAATTTGATTAAAGAGAATATTAAAACAAAATTAAAGAAGTATTCTGTTGCTGGTATTATACCAGAAATTTTAGATTTAAAATATTTGTACCTAGAAGTAAATACAAAAATTTATTATAATACTAATCTTGCACCATCGGCTGCATATGTTTCTACTATTGTCCAAAACAACACAACAAGGTATTCTGAGTCAACTGAGTTGAACAAATATGGTGCAAGATTTAAATATAGTAAATTCTTAAAAATGGTTGATGATAGTCACGAATCAGTGACTTCAAATATCACAACTGTGGCAATGAGAAGAGATTTGAAAGTTGTTTTAGACACTTTTGCAGAATATCAAATTTCTTTTGGAAATTCCTTCCATATTAAAAATATGAATGGATATAACATCAAAACTTCTGCATTTAGAATTGCTGGAGTTCAATCAAATGTATATCTATCAGATATACCTGACACAAATAGAGTAACAGGATCTTTGTTCTTGTTTACATTACCATCTGTTGGGTCACAATCACCAACTATCGTAAGACGTAATGTTGGAAGAATTAATTATGTAAGTGGTACTGTTACTTTAAATCCAGTAAATGTTTTAGCTGGAAAAACTAAAGATGGACAACCAATTATTGAAATTGAATCAACTCCAACTTCAAATGATGTTGTTGGATTACAGGATCTTTATTTGCAACTAGATATAAGTAACAGTAATTTTGAAACTGTTGTTGATGATATAGCATCTGGATTAGATCCATCTGCATCCAGTTATATCGTATCCTCTAGTTACTCAAACGGCAATTTAGTTCGTTCTGGAGGTCCAGATACAAATATTGTAACTGGAAATGGAGTTGGAGGTTCTTCTGCTTCTACTCCCAATGTAACCACTCGACAGGCAACTACATCAACACAAACATCCACATCCACATCTGGATCATCCTCATCGGGTTCAATCTCATACTAAGAAGATAAAATCATAACATGTCAGAAACTAGAGTTCAGTTTAATACTATCGTATCTAACCAACTTCCTACTTATGTGCAGGAAGATTATCCTCTTATATCGCAATTTTTAAAACAGTATTATCTTGGACAAGAGTATCAAGGTGGACCGGTTGACCTGATTCAAAATATTGACAAATATGTAAAGGTAGATGAAACTACTAATTTAAACGAATCTGCATTATTGAATGGAGATTTGGATTTTGATGCGGAAACTATAAATGTTGATGTAGGATCTCCATATGGGACTAATGGGTTTCCAGATTCTTATGGTCTTTTGCAGATAGATGATGAAGTAATTACATATACTGGAAAAACTGAGTTTTCTTTTACTGGATGTATTAGAGGATTTGTTGGAATCACTTCATATAGAAGTGAGATTAATAAAGAAGAAGTAGTATTCAAAGAAACGGAATCTGACGATCATAAAGATCAATCTATTATTAAAAACTTAAGTTGTTTATTTTTAAAGGAATTTTTACGAAAAACAAAACATCAATTAGTACCCGGATTTGAAGAAAGAACATTAACTCCGGGATTAGATCAAAATCTGTTTATAAAACAGTCAAAAGACTTTTATTTAAGTAAGGGTACAGATATATCTTTTGAAATTTTATTTAAAGCTTTATATAATGAAGATGTGCAGATAATCAAACCTAGAGATTTTCTAGTTGCACCTTCTGATGCTCAATATAGAATTGTCAATAGTTTAGTTGTAGAGGCAGTAGAAGGAGATCCTGTAAATTTAGAAAATGCAACATTATATCAAGATGAATATAAGTTTGGCAGTGGAATAAAAAAAGCATATGCTCCAATAACTGATGTTGAAAGAATATCAGTTGGATATGGACAAACTTTTTATAAAATTAGTTTTGATGGCGGATATAATAGAGATATTAATGTTGATGGATCTTTATATGGTAAATTTGCAGTAGAACCATCTACTAGAGTTATTGGAGGTATATCTACTGATTCTATATCAATCGATGTAGATTCTACCGTTGGATTTGGATCCACAGGAGAATTATATGTTAACTATACTGATACCACTACAGGAGTAGTGTCGTATACATCAAAATCCCTAACTCAATTTTTTGGGATTACAAATGTAACAGGAAACATATCCGATGCGTCTACTGTAGGAGTTAATACTTTTACATATGGTAGATCTAGTTTAGATCAAGATGAAATTATTAAAGTTAAAATTAACTCTGTTCTGAGTAATGTTGAATTAATAGAAAATACTAGTGATTTAATAAAGGGTGGAATTGTCAATATTTCTACTCTTGGATGTTCTGAGAACAACTTCAAAACAAATAAATGGTTTTATAATGTTGCACCTTTATATAAAGTAAGTAAATTGGAATTATTGGATTCCTCAGATAATACTTATAAAATAACTTTGAATGTTGAGCATAGTTTCAAGTCTGGAGATTCTGCTAATTTAATTACAAGTGCAGGTAATGAAAAGAAAACAAGTATATTTGATATAATTTCTAATAAATCTTTTAGTATCAAAGGTCAAGGATCTTTAGATTTAAATTCAACTTATAAAATTAAAAGAATTATTCAAAAAGGCGTATCCAACGTTTTTACTGATATTTTCTCATATGCAACTGATGTTAGTAATGTATATAAAAATGATAGTGATTATTTAATTGCATCTCCATCTATTCCGAATTATGATTCACAACCACTAGATTTAACTACTAGAGAAGTTGCTTTTTCTGGGACTTTCAGTGGAAATGAGTTTAAAATTAGTCCAGGAAAAGAACATGGATTCTATACTGGAGATTCTGTCTATTATTCTGCAGAAATTGTCAATGAAAATTATATTGATGATTCGGGAAGTTCTGCTACAAGAGAAGTAAGAGGGGTTGGACTTTTTGCTGATGGATTGTATTTTATAAAAAGAATTGATGGATTTACTGTAAAATTTGCGAAAAGTAGAAATGACATACTTAACTCAAATTTTGTATCTCTTTCCGAAGAAACTGCGGTATCTGGTAGCACAATTAAACCATATGAATTTAATGGAAAAGAACTAAGTCCTCAAAAATTACTTAGAAAAATTTCTAATCCAATTGATGACGGATCTATTAATAAAACTACATCTGGTTTTACTGGTATTTTGGTTAATGGAGTAGAAATTTTAAATTACAAATCAAAAGATGTAATTAAATATGGTAAAATAGAAAATATTGAAGTTCTTGCTAGAGGAACTAATATTGATGTTATAAATGCTCCCGATTTAATAATCAAAGACGCTGTTGGATCTGGAGCAACAGGATATGTTGCAGTTTCTGGATCTTTTGAAGAAATTAAAATTGTAGATCCTGGATTTGATTATGAAGAAACTCCTACTTTAAAAATTGTTGGTGGAAATGGATCTGGGGCACTTGGCCAGGTTAATATGAAAAGCGTTAATCATAACGCAAATTTCTTTGCAGATGTATCATCAAATCGAGTTGTTATTGGTACAACATCAGTACAATCTAGGATTGGATTTTCTACGTATCATAAATTTAAAAATGCAGAACAAGTAATTTATAAAACATCCGATCAAAGTGGAATTGTTGGTTTAGTTACTAACTCATCATATTTTGTTTCTACTATTGACAATACAACTGTTAGATTACATAAAACACAGGGAGATGCTATTTCTGGAATCAATACAGTATATCTGACATCATATGGTATTGGTAGACATTCTCTACAATCTGTAGGTAAAAAATTAGTCGTTGATTCAATTAATATTGTTGATGGTGGATCTGGATATAAGAATAAGAAAAGAACGGCATCTGCTGAATCTGGAATTAGCACATCTTCAAATTTAATTAAAATTGAAAATCATGATTATAGATCTGGAGAGAATGTAAAGTATACTCATGTTGGAACTATAGCTTCTGGACTTTCTACAAATACTGAATATTATGTGACTAAGGTAGATGATAATTCATTCAACCTTAGTCAAGTTGGATCGGCATCCGATAGAGAATTTTATTATAGAACAAAACAATATGTTGATATAACTTCTGTTGGAGTTGGAACTCATATATTCAATTATCCAGATATCTCAGTAAGTCTTATTGGTAAAGTTGGAATATCTTCCGTAGGATTAGAAACTTTTGAAGCAAAAGTTCAACCAGTTGTTAGGGGTGAAATAACTTCAGTTCATCTTGAAAATAGTGGTGTTGGATATGGATCTTCTGATATTATTAATTTAGATTATCAACCAACAATAACACTAGATTCTGGTATTAATGCACAAGTTCAACCAGTTTTAAGTAATGGAAGAATTGTTCAAGTTATTGTTTTAAATTCTGGCAGTAAGTATTTTTCAAGTCCAGACCTTATTATTAATGGTGATGGTTCTGGATGTGTTCTTACACCGATTGTAGAAAATGGATCTTTAATATCTGTAAACGTTATAGAATCTGGTGGTGGGTATTCTTCGGGTACTACATCAATTGATGTAATTCCTTCAGGATCTACTCAAGTATTGCCAGAGTTTAAGGCAAATATTAAATCTTGGAGAGTAAATCTATATCAAAAATATTCTTCATACTTTTCTAAAGATGATGGTATTATATCTGATGGCAATTATGGACTTCAATATTCCCATTTATATGCCCCAAGAGTATTAAGAGAATCTATTTTTTCTATAAGTCAAGATGGACAAACTCTTTATGGAGAATCTGATTTAAAAAAAATTAATGGTATTGAAGAACCATCAGATGAACACTCTCCGATTATTGGATTTGCATATGACGGCAATCCAATTTATGGTCCATATGGATATAAAACAAAGACCGGTGGAATAATATCCCCAATGAAATCTGGATATAAACTAGATTTAAAAGATGGTAGACCATCGACTTCTATTTTTCCCGAAGGATTTTTTGTAGAAGATTACACTCACAGTGAAGTTCCTGATGATTCTATACTTGATGTTAATAATGGAAGATTCTGCATAACACCCGACTATCCAGAGGGAACATATGCATATTTTATGACCATTAATAATGATTCATCTTCAACTTCAGGAGTTTTTGAAAAATATAGGGAACCAGTATTCCCCTATATTATAGGAGAGAACTATCAATCCATCCCCAATAAATTTAATTTTAAATTGGGATCAAATCAAGATAGTTATGATATTGAACAAAATGGATGGAAGAGAAACACTCAACCACTTAACTTAATTGAAGGAGATTCTGAATATCCATATTTGTTCATTCCAAATAAATTAAATCAAACATCTACAATTTCAGCAACTACTCCAGGAAAAATTTCAAGTGTTGGTATAGTAACTGGTGGTAGTGAGTATAGAGTTAATGAAGAATTTGTATTTAATAATGACGGAACACAAGGGAACCATGTATCTGCAAAAATAAGCAGAGTAAAGGGAAGGCCTGTAAGCAATATTAGTGTTGCATCAAGCATTATTGAAAATGTTGAATTTTATCCTGGAGATATAAAAGGTGAATATTTAATATTTGCTGATAATCCTCACAATTTTATAAATTTAGATACAATTTCAATTTCTGGGTTATCTACAACATCATCTGAAATTGAAGGAACTTATAGTGCAGGAATTCAAACTAATAGATTAACCATAGCAGGAGTAGGAAGCACTGGTGTAGCCATAGGAACTGATGGAGTAACTGGTATTGTTACTTACTTTAGAGTCAATGGAAGTTTCACTTATCCCAACATTAGAGAAAATGATATTCTTAGTATTGGAACAGAGAAAGTTAAAGTATTGAATGTAGACGCCCTATCCTCTAGAATTAGAGTTTTGAGGGCAGTAGAGGGGACTACAGGTGCCTCTCACACCATTGGTAAGTTCATCTACGAAGATCCAAGAAAAATTAAAATTAATGCAGGATTTAAAACTGATTATGCATATACTCTGAACAAACAAATTTATTTTGATCCAGCAAGTGCTGTTGGACTTGGGACTACTGCTGGTGTTGGAATAGGAACAACTATTTCTTTTGCAAATCCAGGATCTGGTGCAACTCAAGCATTTATTCCAACTAAGAGTATTTTTATTAAAAATCATAACCTCAACACGGGAGATCAATTAATATATTCTCCAGGAACGGGTGGAAATGGTATTATTGTTCAAGATGAAACCAATGTTGGAGTTGGAACAACATTATCAAATGGTCAAACTTTATTTGTTGCAAAAATAACTGAAGATTTGATTGGAATTGCAACTGTTAGAGTTGGTCTTGGAACTACTGGAAGTTTTGTTGGAGGAGCAAATACAGACTCATCCACAGTATTCTTTAGGACAGTAGGTACTGGAGATACCCACAGTTTTACCACAAACTATAATGTAATTACTGGTAATGTTCAAAGAAATTTGGTCACAGTTTCTACAGCAACAACTCATGGATTAAGTTCTCCACATAATGTATTTGTATCTGTTAACCCACAAAATACTGGTATAGTAACAGTAAAATATAATGATTACAATTCTCGAATTATAATTAATCCTATTGAATTTGCAACTGCTGGAGTCAACACTTCCACAAATACAATTTTATTGCCGACTCACGGATTTAAAACTGGTGATAAGATAATTCACACTGCCATAACTTCATCCGAAGGTCTAGAAAATGAAAAAATATATTATATTGTCAATGTAGATAGAAATACAGTAAAATTAGCAAATACTTATTTCAACTCAATTCAAAATAAACCAGAAATTATTGGTATAACAAGTGCTTCTGATGGAACTATCAATCCAATAAATCCAACAATTGATTTGTATAAAAATTCTACAGTAACATTTGATTTATCGGATTCATCACTTGCATTCTCTAATCAAGGGACAACTTATTCGGCATTTGAATTAAATTTATATACGGATAAAAATTTAACTAAAGTTTGGAATACATCTAAAGTAAATTCCAACTTTGAATTGATCAAAGATGGTAAAGTTGGAACTTCTGGTGCAAAAGCGACATTAACAGTTAATAATGATATACCACAAATTTTATATTACACTTTAGATGTTGTAAAAGAAACTAATGTCCCAGAAGTTAAAGAAAGAGTATTTGTTGATAGTGAAGTTATTTCTGGAAATGAAATAAATGCAAAAGAAAGTCGTTATAGCGGAAAACATACGATTAATGTAGGAACGACTACATCATTCACATATTCTATTAAAGATGTTCCTGAAGAGTCCTCCTATGGATCATCTTCTGATACTTCCTATGAAACAGATTGCACCCACACTTATGGACCAATTGCAAAAATTGAAATTACAAATTCTGGTTCAAATTATTACTCATTGCCAGGAATAACCACAGTTACATCAGGTGCTGGTAATGGTGCAATACTTGAAACATTTGGTTCTGGAATTGGATCTGTAAAATCAATTTCTCTTAAAGATATTGGATTTAAATATCCGTCCGATAAAACTTTAACCCCAGAAATTGTTTTACCACAAGTTATATCAATCAATTCTCTTGCATCATTTGATTCTATTGGCATTACCTCTTTTGGACGTGGATTTTCAATTCCTCCAAAACTAGTAGTTCTTGATGGAAGAACTAATAAGATTGTTCCCAATGTTGACCTAAAAGTAACTGTAGGAAAATCAAATGTAGAGATTCTTGAAAATACAAAAGGAATGAATGCCGTTACTCCAACTATAATCCCGACTGAAAGTGGGGCTGGAGTTGGTATTAATAGTATTGTCTATACATCTTCAGGAATAGCAACAGCAACTTTATCTGTAGGATTTAGCACAGTTAATTCTTTTCCATTCGTTGTTGGAGATAAAGTTTTAATTGAAAATGTAAGTGTTGGTGTTGGATCAACTGGTAAGGGATATAACTCTTCTGCTTATGATTATCAATTATTTACGATAACTGCGACTACTGAGAATCTTGGTGGTATTGGAGATGTATCATTTGATATGTCTGAGTTTATTTCTAGTGGAGAAATTGTAGGTACATTTGATTCTACAAATTCTTCAGGAAAAATTCTTGCCCAGAAACATTTCCCATCATTTGCAGTAGAACTGGATACAAATAATTATATTGTGGGGGAACCTGTAACTTCTAACTCGGCAAAAGGAATTGTAGATAGTTGGAACAGTAGAATTGGTACTCTTAGAATTTCTTCCCCCGAAAAGTTTGTTGTTGGGGAGATTGTAGAAGGATCCAGTTCCAAAACTCAAGGAATCGCATCTTCTATAAAATCTTTTGATGCTTACATGAATTTAGATGCATCTTCAAAAGATATTAAGGGGTGGCAAAATAGTACTGGATTCTTAAATAATGACCTTCAAAAAATTCAAGATAGTTTTTATTATCAGAACTTCTCATATTCTTTAAAATCAAAAGTTTCATATTCAACTTGGGAAGATTCGGTTTCTAGTCTCAATCATACTTTAGGATTTAAAAAATTCTCCGATTATCAACTGGAAACAAAAAATGCTAATGTAATGTCTGTTGGACTTACAACAAATACTACAAATGTTAGTGCAGTTAATCATCTTGACGGATTTGCAAGTTTAAATTGCGTCTATGATTTTGACTTAGTTACTGAAAATAATTTATCTCAAAATTCTAAGTTTATTTCTAATGAAATTGTATTTTCAAATCGAATTTTAACGGATTATTTTGAATCCGTTGGAAACCGAGTTTTATCAATTGATGACATAAGTAGTCAGTTTAATAGCAATCCAAGACCAACAGATTTTAGTATAGTTGATACATTTCCAATCTCATCAAATAGATTCCAAAAATATATTACTTATATAAGAGATAAGAGATTTGTAGCTCAAAGACAATTGATGCTTGTTGATCTTCTTCATGATAATTCTAGAGCATACATGAATCAATATGCTAGAGTTGAAACTGCATATGATCAAGGTTCTTTTGACTTCTCGATTACTGGAACTGATGGACGTTTAGAATTCCATCCAGTTAACTCTTCAGTTAATGATTATGATGTTTCTACACTTTCATATAATTTAGATGATGTTGTACTTGGAACTGGAAGTACGAGTCTTGGTGGAGTTGTTCTAATTGATACTGATAGTATTGAAATACCATCAAATACAACTAAGACAATTGTTTCAATTGGACACACATATTCAAGTGCAAAAGTCTTAGTTAATATAAACCCAGACATTTCACGAAATGATGAATATGAAGCAATCGAATTAAATATCATTCATAAAGGATCTGATATTGAATTACTAGAATATGGAAGGTTAGCAACTAGTATTGGAGATTATTCTGAGACTGGTCTTGGAACATATCATGCATATATTGATGGAACTAACCTAAAAGTAGATTTTATTCCAACCTCTGTTGGTATTGCAACAACTGGTGCAATAAACACTGTTGTTGTTGGACTTTCTAGTAATACTTTTACAGGAATTGGCACAATAAATCTTAGAAGATCTCAAATTGAAGGAAGAACTACTACTATATCTTCATCGGGATCTCCTGGAATTAATACCGTTGCTGATTATCCAAATAATTTTGATGGAGCATATTTTATAGTTCAAGTTACTGATACGACCAACTCATCAATTCAGTTATCTGAAATAGTTGTTGTTGATGATTATGTTGATTCTACTCAAGGTCGTGAAACTTATATGACTGAGTATGCGAATATTGAAACTGCATCTGGTCTTGGAACCTTTGGATCTAGAGTTTCTGCGGCAGGAACTGTATCACTTGTATTTACTCCGAATGCGAGTATTAATGCAGTAGTTAATGTATACATGAATGCCTTATCTGTAAATGAAGATGTTGATTTATCATCTCAAATATCTTTTACGAATGGATCAATTAATGATTCTATTGGAGAATATTTTGGAACGGATAATGATATTAAAAGAGAATTTGAACTAACTCATGAAAACGAACAAATTTTTGAAAGATATTTCTTAGGTAATAGCAGTGATGTTGTAAATGCAACAACGAACACTATTAAAATTCCAAATCATTTCTTTGTAAGTGGAGAAAAGATTAGATATAATCATGTAGGAACGGCTTCTTCTGCTATTGGTATTGCGACAGCAAGTTTTGTTGGAACGTCTAATACCACATTCCTTCCAGATGAAAATTTGTATGCTGTAAAAGTTGATGATAATTTAATTAAAATTGCAACTAGTGCGGAAAATGCACTGAAATTTATACCAGAAGTTGTAGATCTTGAAAGTGTTGGCATTGGAACTTCTCATAGATTCATAGCAACAAATCAAAATGCTAAAGTTATTGTTGCTATCGACAATGTTATTCAGTCTCCGGTTGTATCTACAGCAGTAACAACAGTACTTGCTGATCAAGTTAGATCTGTTGATAATGTGATTAAATTTAGCGGAATTACATCTTTCTTTGGATCTGATATCATTCAAATTGGTAATGAGATTATGAAGATAGAAGGTGTGGGTATTGGAAGTACAAATACCATTAGAGTTCGTAGACCTTGGTTGGGAACCGTCCTATCTGGATATGGAACGGGAACTCTCGTAACTAAAATTTCCGGCAATTATAATATTGTTGACAATATGTTAAACTTTGTAGAAGCACCGTTTGGAAATGTTCCAATTGGTTCTACTACAAATCCACCAGATGAAAGAGATTGGACTGGCATAACAACAAGTTCTAGTTTCCAAGGTAGAAGTTTTATGAGATCTGGAGTACAAAATACTTCCAACGAATCTTATAATAAGAATTATATTTTTGATAATATATCCAGTCAATTTAATGCTGTTTCAAACGAATTTACTTTAGAGCAGAATGATTCAAATGTTTCTGGAATTTCTACTGAAAATGCAGTTATTTTAGTTAATGATGTTTTCCAAACACCTGGATTGAATGGTGGATACGTAATTACTGAATCATCGGGTATTTCTTCAATTGCTTTCCAAGGAACCAATACAGTTCCACTTGGTCCTGATGTAGGTATTTCTAGTTTCCCTAAAGGTGGAATTATTGTTTCAGTGGGTTCAGATGCAGGTCTTGGATATCAACCTCTAATTTCTGCTGGAGGAACTGCTGTAGTTTCTGTAGCAGGGACTATTTCTTCAATTAGTATAGGAAATAGTGGATCTGGTTATAGGGTGGGAGTTCAGACTGTTAATGTTGCAATAAAAACTTCTTCCGTGTCTGAGTCTAATGTTGTTTCGATTGGAACAGCAGTAATTTCAAACGGAAACATAACTTCAGTTGCCATATCTACAGATAGAGTATTCTATGCCCCAAGAGACATATCAAATGTTTTGTATGATAATGCTAGTGGAGTAACCACAGTAACAACTTCTACTAATCATGGACTTTCTTATGATGATCAAGTTACACTTTCTGGAATCGCATTTACTTGTAATTATAGTGGATCTGGTCCTGTAAATGTATCAAATGCAATTTATAATAATGTAACTGGCATTATGACTGTTACTACATCTGCTCCACATAATTTATCAACCACTGGACAAAAGAGTGACGTTATTCTTACTGGATTAGCATTTACTTGTGGATTAGATGGTGGATCTTCCACTCACGTTTATCCAAGAACAACTGATCCTGCATATTGTGGTTCTAAAGTAACCGCAGTTAATAGTGCAACTCAATTTGTAATTAATGCTGGTGTTTCAACTGTCCCCACATTTTACAGTTCTAGTGGAGTGGCTCAACCAGCATTAATTGCTCCTAGAAATGTTAATAATTCTGCTAGTGGAACAGATCCTGCTGCAGAAGAAACTAACGTTTTAAGGGTTATTAATAATACTTCTTTTGAAGTGAATACTGGAATTTCAACTAGAGAACACTTCTACGCAAGATGTGGTAAAGTCAATAAACCACTCGATGTTGTATTTGATGATCCATTAAGTTATTCAAATATTTCATTACAATATTCTTCCAGCAGTTCCGTTGGTGTTGGAACTAGTGCTGTAGTTGATATTGTTGTTGGTCAGGGATCAAGTGTTATTGATTTTACAATCAGAAATACTGGATATGGATATGGAAATGGTGAAATATTAACTGTTCCAATTGGTGGATCTACGGGAATACCAACAACTTCATCCTTCTCCGAGTTTAAAATTACCATAGATGAAGTTTTTAATGATAAATTCTCTGGTTGGACTATCGGACAATTGCAGGTTTTAGATGATATTAATGATTTTATTGATGGATCTAGAAAAGATTTCTCACTATCTTTGGCAGGAAACTCCATTTCAATTGTTTCTGGGAAAGGATCTAAGATTGATGTTCAAGATGTTCTTCTTATCTTTGTTAATGATGTACTTCAAGTTCCTGGTAAAGGATATACCTTTAATGGAGGAAGTATTGTAACATTTACTGAAGGATTGAAAGTTGGTGATTCTGTTAGTATTATGTTCTATAAAGGAACAGGCGATACTGATGTAATCTTTAGAAATATAATTGAGACGGTTAAGAAGGGTGATACCCTTCAAATTAAACATGACGCATCTATTGGACAATCATCATCTTTAGATGAAGATGAGAGAGTTGTTGATCTAATTAAATCTACAAATATAGTTCAAACCAATTCATATTCTGGACCTGGAAATACTAAAGATGTTACCCTAGAAAGACCTGTTGTTTGGTGTAGACAAACTGAAGACATATTCATCGATCAGATTGCTATTGGTAAAAATAGAGAACTTTATGAACCGGTCATTAATCCTAGCGCATATATTACAAAATCTGTTGGAGTTGGATCTACAGCAATATATGTTGATAGTTTGAGACCAACATTTGATTCTCAAAATGAGAATGATACTGATTTGGCATTCCAAAAGAAAATTAAATTTATTGCACAAGACTCCAAAGTAAGTGCAGCTGCAACTGCTGTTGTTACTGGATTGGGGACAATATCCACAATATCTATTTCTAATGGAGGATCTGGATATAGTTCTGCTCCCGTAGTAACTATTGGAAGCACAGTCCAATCAGTTGGACTTGGAACAACAGCAACAGCAACATCATCTATTACTGCAGGAGTTGTTACGAGTATAACAATAACCAATGCTGGAACTGGATATACTAACACTAGTGCTCCCGTTGTTTTAATCGCGCCACCATCACATAATACTGAAGAGGTATCCGTAAATACCTACTCTGGAGATAATGGTGTAATTGTTGGATTTGGAACAACTACTGTTGGAATTGGAACACAACTCATCTTTGATGTTCACATTCCTTACGATTCTTTCCTTAGAGATTCTAATATTGCAGGGACAGCATTAACTATTAGTTCTATTAGTAAAAATGATTATTTTGTTATTAAAAATTCTAATGTTGGATCTAGTTCAACCTCCATACTATCTTTGGATACCTCAGATAGTACAGTAGGACTAGGAACTGTTTTTGCAGATAATGTATATGAAGTTGACAGTGCAGTTTCAATTTCTACAAGTGTATCTGGAATTTCAACTTATGTGCGTAGAGTGTTTGCCAAGGTCAATCAATTTAATTATGGATTCTCTGGAATTACAACTTCCGATTTCTTTGGATCATTTAGTTGGGGAAGAATTGACATAGCAGCAAGAAGTAAAGAGAATTCTTATTCTTCATATGCAGAAGGATCTGGAATTTCAACTGCTACTATGATTGTTAGATCAAACTTTTTAAAATTCAAAAATTATGATCTTTAATCTCTAATAAATAAAGAAAAAAAGTCCGTCAAATGGCTGCTATTATAACTGATCAGATTAGAATATTAAATGCAAAGAATTTTGTTGCTGGTGTTTCTAATGCCAGCAATTCTTATTATTCTTTTATTGGATTGACTAATCCTGCAGATTATCAAGTTGATTGGGATATTGATCCTCCATCACCCAAAGATAATTTTGATCAGGAAAATGATTACTGGGACACCATGGTGGCCTTGAAAAAAATCAATACCGCTGATGTAAGACAAGTTGTACCCAAACTTGTTTGGTCCTCAGGAACAAGTTATGACATGTATCGTCATGATTATAGTAGATCTAATACTGCTGTAGTTTCTGGTTCAACATCACTATATCTGGCAAATTACTTTGTTATGAATAGTGATTTTAGAGTTTATATTTGTCTTCAAAATGGAATTGATGTAGATAATCCTTCCGGAAGACCATCTCTTGATGAACCAACATTTACGGATTTAGAACCAAGATCTGCAGGAACCAGTGGAGATGGTTATATTTGGAAATACCTTTTTAGTATTAAACCAAGCGATGTTGCTAAATTTGAATCTACAGATTATCTACCTGTTCCATCAGATTGGGCAACTTCCACTGATAATGCTGCAGTCAGAGATAATGCAGTCGATGGGTCAATTAAAATTGTAACTGTTACTAATAAAGGTGTTGGACTTGGAACTGCAAACTCCACATATACATCCGTCCCTATTAAAGGTGATGGATCTGGTGCAGAATGTACCATTATTATTGATGGAAACCAACAAGTAAGTGGAGTTACTGTTTCAAATCAAGGATCTGATTATACATATGGGAATGTTGATTTAGAAGCAGGTGGAGTTCCAACAGGAACAACAAGACCAATTCTTAATGTTATAATTTCACCGCAAGGTGGACATGGTGCAGACATATACAGAGAATTGGGAGCATATAATGTTCTCATGTATTCTAGAATTGAAAATGATAATAATAATCCAGATTTTATAACTGGAAATCAAATTGCCAGAGTTGGTGTTGTAGAAAATCCTGAGCAATTTGGATCTTCAAGTGTCCTCTCTGTAGATAAAGCTAGTGCTCTTGGAGCATTAAAATTAGTTGGATCTGGATATAGTACTGCAACATTTACTGCAGATTCGTATTTTACTCAAACAATATCCACAGGATCAACAGCTGTTGGTAGAGTTGTAAGTTATGATCAAAATACTGGAGTTCTTAAGTATTGGCAAGATAGATCTCTTGCTGGATTTAGCACAGTAGGAGTTGCTCAAACTCAACCTCAATATGGATTTAGTTTAAATGATTTTACATCATCTCCTGGAACTGGTGGAGTATTGACAATTTCTCCATCTGCAGGAGTAAATTTGACTATTGATGAGAACTTCTCAGGTATATCTACGGTAATAAATAATCGTACATACTATCTTGGTCAAACTTTCGCGAGTGGTGTTGCCAATCCAGAGGTTAAAAAGCACTCTGGTAATATAATTTACGTTGACAACAGACCATCTATAACAAGATCGTCAAACCAAAAGGAAGACATAAAAGTTATTTTGCAGTTCTAAAGAATTATGCCACAACAAACGAACCTCAACGTAGCTCCCTACTTTGACGATTTTGATTCTACAAATGATTATCATAAGGTATTATTTAAACCAGGATATCCTGTACAGGCTAGAGAATTAACTAGTCTACAGTCTATGCTGCAGGACCAGATTGAAAGATTTGGTCAACATTTCTTTAAAGAAGGTGCCAAAGTAATTCCAGGAAATACTGGATATAATAGAATATATTATTGTATTCAATTAAATAATTCATTCCAAGGTGTTCCCGTATCTGCTTACGTTGATCAATTAGTTGGTACAAAAATAACTGGACAGAGATCGGGAGTAACTGCCTTTGTTGATAGTATTCTTCTTCCAGAAAATTCTGAAAATGGAAATTTAACTCTTTATATTAACTATCTTGCTTCTAGCACAGGAAATAACTCAACTCAAACTTTCTTTGATGGGGAACAACTTTCATCCAATGAAGTAATAACATCTGGACTTCTTGGAAACACCACTATTGCTGCCGGATCACCTTTTGCATCAACAATAGAAAATAATGCATCTGCAATAGGATCTGCATTTCAAATTGATGAAGGAGTATATTTTGTAAGGGGAAATTTTGTAACTGTAAATAAAGAAACTTTAATTTTAGATCAATATTCAAATAATCCCAGTTATAGGATTGGATTATTTGTAAATGAAGAAATTATAAATGCAGATTTAGATGAAACTCTCAATGATAATTCTCAGGGGTTTAATAATTATGCAGCTCCAGGTGCAGATAGACTTAGAATTAGTGTAAGTTTATTTAAAAAAGCACTTGATGATTTTAATGATGATAATTTTATTTTACTTGCAACGGTAATTGATGGTTCAATTCGAGATGATATTAGAAAATCTCTTTTTGGAGGTAGTGTTGGATTTAATGATGTAACAGATACTCTTGCAAGAAGAACATTTGAGGAATCTGGTAATTATTATGTAAAAGCTTTTGACGTTAGTGCTGTAGAATCTTTAAATAATAATCTTGGTAATGGTGGAATATTTAATGTCGGACAATTTACTCCAGGTGGTGTAACCCCAACAGATGATCTTTTATTGTATAAAATTTCTCCTGGAAAAGCATATATTAAAGGTTATGAAATCCAAACTATTAATGCTTCTTATCTTGATGTAGATAAACCAAGAACAACAAGAACGATTAAAGATCAAAATATAATTTATAGCACTGGACCAACACTAAAACTTAATAGAGTTTATAGGGCACCAACAGTAGGAATTGGAAATACTTATTTTGTAAGTTTACGTGATCAAAGAGTTGGAAGTAATTCGGAGACTCTTCCTGGAAATGAAGTTGGAATTGCAAGAATATATGACTTTAAATTAGAATCTGGATCTTATAGTACTTCTAATGCAAATGAGAATGAGTGGAACCTTGCTCTCTATGATGTTCAAACAATTACGGATATTGCATTAAATCAGGCACATACTTTATCGATTCCCACATTTATCAAAGGTGATAATAGTGGAGCTACTGGTTTCTTAAGACATGCAGTTTCTGTAGGAACGGCAATTACCGTTTATGAGACAAGTGGAAGTTTCATACCAAATGAAAAATTAATCTTTAATGGAATTGATAATGGTAGGATTGCTATTGCAGTTACAGAGCACGGTATTTCTGATGTCAAATCCGTGTATGGAACAAATAATGGAACAACAGGAATTAGCACTTTTAGTGCAGATGTAATTCAATCAAATAAGTTTATTGTTGGAATTGCTACAGTAAGTCCACTTTCTGGTGGAATTAGCACTATTAAAAGTTCAAATGAGTCTTTCCCAGGAACTCTTGTTAAAGAAAATGATTTAATTCAATATAGTGATACAACTCCTGGATTAGATGGAGATCCAATTATTGCTAGAGTTACTAATGTAGGAACATCTGATATCTCTGTAGAGGGTGTTGCTGCTGTTACAGGAATTTCTAGTGGATTTTTGCCATCATCAACATTAAGTATAACAGATTTAAAAATTCTTACTACTCAATTAGCAACATCTTCTGACAATTCTCTGTTTACTCCTTTACCCAAAGTAAATGTTTCAAATGTAGATCTTGCAGAAGCTTCTTTGGTCATTAGAAAAACTTTTATTGTAAATATTGCAAGTAATGAGTTGTCTGCCCAAGTTGAAGCAGATACAAATGAATCATTCTTGCCTTTCGATGTAGAAAGATATCTTTTGATCCGATCAGATGGATCTACAGAATCCTTGAGTGGTGATAAATTTGATATTGCTACTAACGGATCTACTTTACAAATTCGTAGTCTTGGAAGCAATGATACTGGTGCAACTTTAATTGCAACTCTTCGTAAAGTAAAACCAAAAGCAAAAGAAAAAATTAAAAATAGAGTCAACTCTGTTGTTGTAAATAAATCAAAACTTGCAGGTTCTGGAATTGGAGGAACAACTTTAAATAATGGATTGACTTACGGCAATTACCCCTTTGGTGTCAGAGTTGAAGATGAAGTAATTTCATTAAATACTCCAGATATTATTGAAATTCACGGAGTTTTTGAATCAGCAGATACGTCTCTACCATCTGCTCCCCAAATTGTATTCCAATCAATTAATACAAATTCCACAACAACATCAGAATTGTTGATTGGAGAAAAATTTGTTGGGCAAACAAGTGGTGCTGTAGGTATAATCGCAGAAAAATTAAATGATTCGAGTATTTCCTTTCTTTATAAAAATGAAATTTCTTTAATAGAAGGAGAAACTGTAGAGTTTGAAGAATCAAACTCTAGTGCATTGGTATCATCTCTATCATCTCCCAGTTTTAATATTTCTTCCAATTACACATTTAGAACGGGTCAAGAAATTACTTTCTATGATCAGGGAAGAATCAAGAGAAAAAATGATGCCTCGCCGCCATCAAAACAAATCAAAATTTATTTTGCAAGTGCATCATATTCAAATACAGATGATGGAGACATAACAACTGTCAACTCATATAGACAGTTTAACTATGCAAATGAAATTAAAAAAATTAATATTTTTAGAAACTCTGATATTATTGATATTAGACCTAGGGTTTCTAATTACGAAGTAGCAGAAAATTCAAGATCTCCACTTGAATTTTTTGGAAGAACATTTGATGCATCTGGACAATCGGCAGCAAATCCATTAGCTTCAGATGAAGCTATTTTGACTGATATTTCTTATTATCAAGGAAGAATTGATAGGGTATTTTTGTCAAAAAATGGAAAATTTCAAGTTGTTTATGGAACTCCATCAGACAACCCTCAGAGACCAGATCCAGTCGATGATGCTATTGAAATTTGTAGAGTAGAACTTCCAGCATATCTTGCAAATGTAAAGGATGCAAAACTTTCATTCTTGCAGCATAAAAGATATAAAATGCAAGATATCAAGGAACTCGAAAACAGAATCAAGAGCCTTGAATATTATACAACTCTTTCCTTACTAGAAAAAGAAACCGCTAATCTCTTTATTTCCGATAATGATGGTTTAAATAGATTTAAGTCTGGATTTTTTGTAGATAATTTTAATGACTTCTTGGCACAAGAAGATACTTTTAAACTTAACAATTCTATTGATAGAAAATATAATGAACTAAGACCAAGACATTATACCAACTCTGTTGATATGATTTTTGGTCCTGTCGTAGATGCAGATCCAACTGCGGATTTAAATTTCTCTACAATAGAAGGAAACAATGTTAGAAAACAAAATGACATTGTAACACTTGACTATGCCGAAGTTGAATATATTAAACAAAATTTTGCTACAAGAACTGAAAGTGTCACTCCTTTCTTGATTAGTTTTTGGAGTGGAACAGTTGAACTAACTCCAGCAAGTGACAACTGGGTTGATACTGCAAGACTTGAAGCAAAAATTATTGATGTTGAAGGTGATTATGCATCAACATTTAGTGACATGGTGGAAAATGGAACTATTGATCCTCAAACAGGATTTGGTCCTATACTATGGAATTCATGGGAAATTAATTGGGTTGGTATTGAAGTTGTTGAATCAACAAGACAAAGAGTCATTCAAAACACTCCTGATACTATTATCCAAGGAAGTGGAAACTCTATAAGCTGGTCAAATAGAACTGTTATTGATAATATCGTTGAGGAGGATATTGAAACATCTATAGAATTTGGAACTAACTCAAGAACTGGATCTAGAACTATTGTAACAGAACAATTTGATCGTGAATCGGTAGGTGATAGGGTTGTAAGTAGGGACCTCATTCCATTCATGAGATCTCGGAATGTTGAATTTGTGGCCAAAAAAGTAAAACCACTTACTAGATTATATGCATTTTTTGATGGAGTAGATATTTCCAAATATTGTGTTCCAAAATTACTTGAAATTACAATGGAATCTGGAGTTTTTGAAGTTGGAGAAACTGTAATTGGAAATAGTTCAGTTATTGGTGATATTGGATCAAATTCTCTTCCATCTTCTCCATTCATCCAATTCAGAGTTGCACAATCTAATCATAAAGAAGGTCCATATGATTCAGCAACAAAAACTTTCCGTCAAAATCCATACAATTCTCAAGATTTGTCTGGTGCATACTCATCAACATCAACTATTTTAAATGTAGATACATTTTCACTTTCCAATGAAGTCCAGGGTCAATACTATGGTTGGATTAGGGAGGGAATGACTCTTCGTGGACAAACAAGTGGTGCTCTTGCAAAAGTTTCAAATGTAAGACTTATTTCTGATATATCGGCTACTTTAATTGGTAGTTACTATATTCCAGATCCAAACAATATGAGTTTCCCTAGATTTGAAACTGGAAGTAAAGTATTTACTTTAACCGATGATATTGACAATAATCAAGATCAGTCTATTACAATTGCGGAAGAAGGATTTGCTTCTACAGGAACTTTAGAAACAGTTCAAGAAAATATTGTTTCTGTCAGAAATGCAAGAGTTGAAGCACAAGAACAATTCCAAAGTAATGATGTTGATAGAAACCTTGGAATCGAAATTATAGAATCTACAGTTATTGGTCAAAGATCAAGAACTCAAAGAGTAGGAACTAGATTTAATCGTCCACCTGATCCACCACCACGTAGATGGGGTGGTGGACGCGATCCTCTGTCACAATCATTTATGGTTGAAGATACTACAGGAGTATTCTTAACTAGTTGTGACGTTTTCTTTAGATCAAAAGATGATATGGATATTCCAGTTATCATCCAAATTAGAACCATTGTAAATGGACTTCCATCAACTAGAATTCTTCCATTCTCTGAAGTCGTTTTAGATCCAGATGAAGTTCAAACTTCATCTGATGGATCTGTTGCAACTAATATTCAGTTTAAGGCCCCCGTTTATGTTGAAGGTCTAACTGAGTATGCAGTAACTCTATTATCAAACTCAACTAAGTATAGTGTTTATATTTCAAGAGTTGGTGAAAATGATATTATAACTGATACATTTATTTCAAATCAACCATATCTTGGATCACTATTCAAATCTCAAAATGGATCGACATGGGAACCAAGTCAGTGGGAAGATCTTAAGTTTACTCTTTATAGAGCAGATTTCCTTGAAAATGGATCTGTAGAATTCTACAGTCCAGAACTTACGAGAGGGAATAATCAAATTCCAAAACTTCTTCCAGATTCAATTATAATGAACTCTAGACAAATTAGAGTTGGTCTTGGAACTACAGTAGCAGATTCTTATGAGATTGGAAATACATTCTCACAACAAGGAACAAATGCAACTGGAGATCTTGTAGGAGTAGCCGCATCTGCTGTTGGAAATCTCACTATCAGTAATGCTGGTCTTGGATATACTCCTGCAGATGGAAGTCAAACCTTCTCCGGAGTAAATCTAATTACCCTTACTGGCAATGGTAGAGGTGCAACAGCAGACATTAGTATTGTAAATGGAAGTATTGTTGCTAGTGGAGCAACAATTGCAAACAATGGAGGATCTGGATATCAGGTCGGTGATGTTCTTGGTATTACTACAATTGGAATAGCATCAGTTGGTACTAATGCAAGATTAACCATTGCTGGAATTGGAATTACAAATGAACTAGTATTTAACAATGTTCAAGGTGAATTTGTTGTTGGTGCAGCAAAAACACTAATGTACACCAACAGTTCTGGTATCACAACAGAACTAAATTCTTCTGGTTCTGCTGGTCTCGGAACTGGTGGAAATGTTCAAATTTCAACAATCAATGTTGATTCTGATGGAACTCATTTTACAGTTAATCATCAAAACCACGGAATGTATTTTGCTGATAATGTAGTTAAAATGTCTGGGGTCCTTCCAGACATTAGACCGACTAAATTAACTGCGGAATTTGTTTCTGGGTCTACTGGATCAATAGTAGTTGGTGGAGCAACAACATTCTCAACTTTTGAGGGAGTTGGAGTTGGAACCACTAATGTTGGATATCTATTAATCGGTGAAGAAATTATTGAATATACAAATGTTTCTGGAAATACAATTGGTGGTAATATTGTAAGAGGCACTGATCCAAGAACTTATCCAATTGGAACTCCAGTATTTAAATATGAAAACTCTGGTATTAGTCTCCAAAGGGTTAATACATCTCATAATTTAAATAATGTGACAGAGATAAATCCATTTACATTTGATTCATATAAAGTCAAAATTGATATGAGTACAACTACAGGAACTGATAGAAGTACTGATATTGGTCACCCAAAACTTTATATTGGCAATACTAAGTCAACTGGTGGAAGAAATATAAGGGCTACTCAAAATATGCCATTTGAAATTATTACTCCACAAGTTCAAAATCTTACGCTTACTGGAACAAATATCACTGCTCAAGTAAGAACAACTACTAGTAAGAGTTTTAGTGGTAATGAAATCCCATTTGTTGATTCTGGATTTGAAGACATCACGATCAATCAAAAAAATTATTTTGATACTCCAAGGATGATTGCATCTAAAGTAAATGAAGATTTGAAATTGACTAATGTTGTTGGTAATAAATCAATGCAAATGAGTCTTGCATTGAACACCACTGATAATCGTTTAAGTCCTGTTGTCGATGCTCAAAGAGTAAATGCAATTGTAACTTCCAATAGGGTCAATAATATTATTGAAAATTATGCAACTGATTCTAGAGTCAGTGCCATCACCTCAGATCCTACAGCATGTCAATACGTATCAAAAGAGATTGTTATTGAAAATTCTGCATCATCAATTAAAATTATATTATCTGCACACATTGGTGATGATGCTGATATTAGAGCATTTTATTCGGTAAATAATAAAATTGGACTTGATCCAATATTTACTCCATTCCCCGGATACTCAAACTTGAATTCTAGAGGTCAAGTAATTGCCTCAGAAAATAGTAATGGTGAATCTGATTCATTCATCACAAAGTCAATTGCTCGGTCATTTGATAGTGAAAAACTTGATTATAGAGAATACACATTTACAGCTGATCAACTTCCATCATTCAAAACATACCGAATAAAAATCTCACTGACATCTAAGAGTCAGTGTTTTGTTCCTAGGATCAAAGACCTAAGAGTAATTGCTTTAGCATAATGAATTTTTACGAATTAGACGGTCATAAGGATCTCGCAAGAGATCCTTCAACAAATGCAGTATTAAATGTGAATAGTCTTGAATATCAACAGTATCTTGCGAGACGTGAAGTCAAATCTGAAAAGAATGATAAGATACAAAACATTGAAGATGATTTTGCTAATATGAAGAGTGAATTAAACGAAATTAAATCTCTATTAAAGGAGTTAATACATGGATCCTGATACTATAGAACTAAGCAACTTATCAAAGCAATTTGCTTATACTAAGATGGCATCACAGATAGATAGTTGTGATGATCGTGAAGAATTGAAAAATATTGCAAAATCTTTTTGCAAATTATATTATAAGCAGCAAGAAACAATGAAACTAATAGGAATAGTAGATGGCAACTAAAAACATTACTTTTGATCCCGATTCGGGAGTTCCTTATGGGTTAAATTTGACCATTTATGGTGGGTCAGATTTTTCAACAAACTTGAATGTTTTAGATACATCAAATGCTGCTTTTAATTTGACTGGTTATACTGGATCAGCAGCAATATCGAAAAGTGTTGCAGTTGGAGCAACACTTGGAATTACTACATCATTTACAGTAGGACTTACTAGTGCATTTGATGGCAAAATGTCAATATCATTAGGAAGAACTGATACTAGGATCCTAAACGAAGGTAGATATATGTATGATGTCTTAGTTAGTTCTGGGTCAACTGTGTATAGTCTTGCCAATGGAAATGTTTATGTCTACAATCCAGTTTCATCAGCACCCTAAATACAGTTAGGAAACTTGTGAATATATGGCACAACCAGCAAGTAGATCAGATTTAATCAATTATTGTAAAAGGCAACTGGGTGCTCCAGTCCTTGAAATTAATATTGCCGACGAACAAGTAGATGATCTTGTGGATGATGCTCTTCAGTATTTTCATGAGAGACATTTTGATGGAGTAGTTCAAACATATTTAAAATATAAAATAACTCAAGATGATATTGATAGGGGAAGAGGTAGAGGTGGAAGTAATCCAATAGGAATTGTAACTACTACAGCAACTTCTACTGTTGGAATTGCAGCTACTTTTTCTTATGAGGAAAATAGTAATTTTATTCAAGTTCCTCCTTCAGTAATAGGAATCAATAAAATTTTTAGATTTGATAATAGCACCATATCGGGAGGAATGTTTAGTTTAAAGTATCAATTATTTTTAAATGATTTATACTTCTTCAATTCTATGGAGATGTTATCATATGCAATGACAAAAACATATCTCTCTGATATTGATTTTTTATTGAATACTGAAAAGCAAATAAGATTCAATCAAAGACAGGATAGATTGTATTTGGATGTTGATTGGGGAAATGTGGAATTAGGAGAGTATATTGTTCTAGATTGTTGGAGACTTTTGGATCCAAATGATTTTACAAGAGTTTATAATGATTCATTTTTGAAAAAATACTTAACTGCATTGATGAAAAGGCAGTGGGGACAGAATTTAATTAAATTCCAAGGAGTTAAACTTCCAGGTGGAATTGAATTAAATGGAAGACAAATATATGATGATGCTGAGAAAGATTTGGAAATAATTAGAGAGCAGATGTCAAATACATATGAACTTCCACCTCTTGATATGATAGGTTGACGTTATGGTATTAAATCCATTTTTTACTCAAGGGACATCATCTGAGCAAAATCTTGTTCAGGATTTAATAAATGAGCAGCTAAGAACCTATGGAGTAGATATTTTTTATCTACCCAGAAAATACTTATCAGAAAATTCTGTTATTAGAGAAGTAGTTCAGTCAAAGTTTGATATAGCACTTCCTCTTGAAGCATATATTGATAATTATGATCAGTATTCTGGAGCAGGAAATTTACTATCAAAATTTGGTATTGAATCTAAAGATGAAGTAAGACTTATAATTTCAAGAGAACGATTTGAGAATTATATAACTCCATTAATTCAAGATCAGGCAAATATAAAGTTATCAACGAGACCCAAGTCTGGAGATCTTATTTGGTTCCCACTTGATGATAGAATTTATGAAATTAAAGATGTTGAGTATGCAAAACCATATTATCAACTACAAGATCTTTATGTCTATGAATTATATTGCGAACTCTTTCGGTTGGAGGATGAAGTTATTGCAACTGGAATTGAAGAAGTTGATAATAATTTAATTGGTGAAGACTATGATGGACAAACAGATGATGGTATTAATACAATTCAAGGTCCCACACAAACACTTACTTTGGTTGGTTCTGGAGTAACTGCTACAGCAACTGCTGCTATCTTCGATGGTGGCGTTAGATTGTTTACCATATCTAATAGGGGTGGTGGATATAGTAGCGTCCCTACAGTAGGCGTCACATCCGCTCCAGCAGGCGGTACAACAGCAATTGGTATTGCCACTATGATTGGTGGTATTAACGTCTGCAACCTCAATGCAAATCCAAGATTGCAATCAGTTCAGGCAGTTAATATTGCCAATTCTGGTGCAGGATATACTGTAGCACCTGGAGTAAGATTTTCTGGTGGAGGAGATGGAGTTGGAGCAGCTGCTACAACCACAATTGGAGATGGTGTTGTAGGTATCGTAACAGTAACAGCAGGTGGTTCTGGATATGTAGATACTCCAACAATTAGTTTTACAAATCAAATATTTGTAACAGGAGTCACTACAGTTTCTGCTGCTGCAACTGCCATAGTTAGTGCTGCTGGAACTATAACTAACATCTATATTACAAATGCTGGTCTTGGATATTCTGTAGCACCAACTATTGTTGTTGCTGGTGCTGAGAGTAGTGGTTCTGGTACATTTGCGTTTAATGAAATTATCACTGGTTCTTCTAGTGGAACTACAGCAAGAGTTAGAACGTGGGATGCATCAACTAATGTACTTGTAGTTGCAACAGTTACAGGAGAGTTTACTAAAGGGGAAACTTTAGTAGGTGCAACTTCTGGAGCATCATATGAATTACGTATAATTGATGTTCAACCAGTTGATGATGGATTTGCTGACAATATTAATATTGAGACGGAAGCAGACAAGATACTTGACTTCAGTGAGCAGAACCCATTTGGGATGCCCTAAATATAGATATCTTAAGATAAAGATCTTGTAGGTTTTAACATGTTTGAATATTTTTACAACGAAATATTGAGGAGGACCATTATATCTTTTGGCACACTCTTTAATAATATTAGCATTAAGCATGAAGACTCTTCAGATAACGTTGTAAGCGTTGTAAAAGTTCCTTTGGCATATGGACCTACCCAGAAGTTTTTGGCAAGGATGGAGCAGTCTCCAGACCTCAATAAGCCCTTTGCAATTACTCTGCCAAGGATGTCATTTGAGTTTACTGGATTAACTTACGATCCAGCAAGAAAAGTATCTACAACTCAGACATTTACTGTCAAAGATCCAAATGATGGGACTGAGACTAAGAAATCATATATGCCAGTTCCATATAACATGCAGTTTGAACTGTCTGTTATGACAAAGTTAAATGATGATGCTCTACAAATTGTAGAACAAATTTTACCATATTTTCAACCAGCATATAATTTATCCGTAGAGTTGGTTGAGGCAATTAAAGAGAAAAGAGATATTCCAGTCGTCTTGGAAAATATTACTATGCAAGACGATTATGAGGGGGATTTTACATCTAGAAGAGTCCTTCTCTATACATTTAGATTTACTGCAAAAACATATCTATTTGGTCCTGCATCTTCTGCAACCAAAGATATCATCAGGAAAGCTACTGTCAGTTATCTTACTGGAACGGATACTTCAAATACAACAAGAGAAGTTTCTTACGCCGCAACTCCAAGAGCAATCAAAAATTACACTGGAACGGCGGCGACTACTCTTACTGCGGACATAACCACATCTGTAAAAACATTTGAGGTTGCGGATGGTTCTACTTTGACTAAAGGAACTTATATTGATATTGATGGAGAGGAGATGTTTATCAAATCAATTACCGGAAATAAAATTACCGTTAATCGTGGTCAGGATGGAAGCACCGCTACAACTCATTTAGGTGGAGCAGATATTCATAAGATTGATACTGCAGATGATGCTTTGATTGAGGTTGGAGATGACTTTGGATTTAGTGGTGGTATCTGATGACATCTATGACAAAAAAATTTGACGGATTAAATGAAACTTTTAACACTGATGACGATCTTCTTCATCCAGAAGTTATAGAAAAAAAAGTTGAAAAAATTAAAAATACTGTTGATGATGTAAAAAAGGATTATGATTATACGAGAGGTAATTTATATTCTATAATCGAAAAGGGACAAGAAGCAATTAATGGCATTCTTGAACTCGCACAGGAAAGTGAAATGCCTAGGGCATATGAAGTTGCTGGTCAGTTAATTAAAAATGTGGCTGATGCTACTGACAAACTGATGGATCTTCAGAAAAAACTAAAAGACGTTGAGGAAGAGAAGCAATCAAAAGGACCATCAACAGTTAATAATGCACTATTTGTTGGATCAACTGCAGATTTGGCAAAAATGTTAAAGGATGGACTTAAGGAAGAAGATAAATAACTTTGGGAGAGAAATCCCAAAGTAAAAAAGTTACTAATAGAATGTCTAAAGAAGAATTGCCTTCTATTGATGATGAGATCATTAGTGATCTACCATCAGTCGAAGATTTTATAACAGAAGAGAATGCAGAGGAACTCCCTTCTGTTGAAGAGTATATTGAAAAAGAAGAAGTTGTAGAAACTGTTGAAGAGGAAGTAGAGCAGACAACAGATCTAACAGAAATTGTACGTCTTATTAATGACGTAAGAAAGGATATACCAGATATTCCAGAAGTAAAATATTATGATGCAGAGTTAGAAAAACTTTGTGAAATTGTAGATCAAGTAAGATCGGAAATACCAGAAGTCAAATCATATGATTCTGATATTGAAGCAATTTGTGGTGAGATAGATCTTGTAAAAGAAAATATTCAAGACTTACCTGAAGTCAAATATTATGATGAACAGGTTACTTTAATTGAAGATAGAATTGACACTCTTCAAACAGAATTAACGAACCTTCCAGAAGTCAAATATTATGATAAAGAGATTGAAGCAATTTGTGAGGCTATTGATGCTGTAAAAGTCCAAATTCCTAAGTTCCCCAAATGGGTTAATGAAATAAATGAAGTTCCAGATTTCTCTTGGATTGGAAAAACTTTTAGTGTCATTGATGATGATTTTATAAAAGTCAATGATACAATTGATGGACTTAAAACAAAGGTTGACTTTGATTTAAATGAATTATCTGAAGACATTTATAAGAAGCATTTTGAAAACTCAGTAAAAGTTGATGCAGAAGTTACTAGTCTTGACGAAAAAGTCAATACAAGAATAAATGAAGAGAAAGATAAAATTTGGAAAGAATTAAGATCATCTTCTCTGAAGATATGGGAGTATCATAAGGAATTTAAAGATGATGATACGAAGTTAAAGAAGCAAGTTCTTGGAGAGTATAATTCTCTCAAACAAAATATTAAAAAAGAACTTAAGGAGATAAATTACACTAGTGTAAAAACTGATGAATTACTTCTTAAGTATTTTACAGAACTAAGGGGAGAAATTTCAGGACTTCCTGAAGTTAAGTATTATGATGAAGATCTTAAACATGTAAGATCGGATATTAAAGGTCTGTACAAACTTGTTGAGGATATAAAAGAAACTAATAAAATATTACAAGAAGAACAGAAATTATTATCAGAAACTAATGTTCCATTAGGCGAAGATCCTCCAGATACAAAAAATTCAGATCCTCTTACTCCACTTAATCAAAATTTTGTAACACTTGATCAACTTCAAAAACACTATAAAACATTTGTAGAGAGAGTTCAATATCAACTTGCATCAATTGGTGGTGGTGGTGAGACAAGACTTCAATATCTTGATGATATTGTTGGTATTGCTACCAATCTTAATGCATATGATGGAATGGTTCTTCAGGTCGATGTAAATGGACCTGCAGGAAAGAAATTTAAGTTTGGTGGTAGTGTTGGTGCAGGTGGAACATGGGCATCAAATACTATTGGTGTTAGTACTACTAAGAATGTTGGTATTGCAACAACTGCCAGAACTGATTTTGCACTTTATGTTGGTGGAGATCAATATGTTGATGGAAATGTAACTATTGGTGGAACACTCAGAACTGAAAATAAAATTAATGTTGATTCTATTGGTATTGTAACTGCTAGAACTCAAATAAATGTTGGATATGATTATGAAAGTGGTCCTGGAGTTGGAGTAACAATCTTATCTTCTGGTAGTGCTGATTATGCCGGAATTGTAACTGCTTCAACTGTTAAGGCATCTACTGCATTCTATCCACCATTGTATACAACAACTGCTAGGGATGCTGGAACTTTCTCACAAGGTGCTATTATTTTTAATACAACATCATTAAAACTTGAGTTTTATGATGGAACTTCTTGGCAGTCACTACCTGGTATGACTCTTGGTCTTACTGTGGCACTTGATGGTTGATAAATAATAACGAGTAATTACTCTCTTGAATGAAAAAGAACGGTCGCTGTCCTGAGGGACAATACTATTGCTACACTGATGAAAAGTGTAAACCTATCCCCAAAGGGTTTAAAATGGTTGGCCGCTCTGGATATCTCCGTAAGGAGAATGGACATTCCGTAGATGACAATACCGAAACCAAAAAGAACGGCAACGGAAATGGTAATGGAAATGGTAATGGTTCTAATGGTAATGGTGGAGGAGTAAGTGAATCGAAAAGTGGTGATTCTTCTCTGCGTGACTGGTTTGGCAAGAGTAGGTCTAGTGATGGCAAGCCTGGTTGGGTTCAACTGGGTGGTAAATACGCCGGAAAACCCTGCGCCAAGCAACCAGGACAAACCACAAAACCAAAGTGTGGTTCCAGTAAAATGAAACGCAATCTCTCTAAAGATCAGGAGCAAGCAGCGTTTCGTAGAAAGAATGCAAAAGATCCAAATCCAAATAGATCAGGGAAGGCAATTAACGTGAAGACTGAAGAATTTATAACACTACCTTTACAGATCGAAATTCCAAATAATATTAGAGATTTTAATCTTGGACTTATGTTCCGTGAAAGTTTGGATATAAACAGTGGTATGCTCTTTATTTTTAATGAAGTTGCAGAACAATCTTTCCATATGAGAGAGACAAAAATTCCTCTTGATATTGCTTTCATTACAGAGGAAGGTATTATAGAAAGTATTAAAAAGTTAGAACCATTTGATGAAAGTTCAGTTGCCTCTGATGGAGAGGTTCTGTGTGCATTAGAAGTAAATCGCGGATGGTTCGTAGAAAATAATGTAGAAATTGGCGATCAAATTGAAATTGAGGAAGGCGAGAAAGATGCTTGCTACCACAAAGTCAAATCGCGTTATTCAGTTTGGCCAAGTGCATATGCGTCAGGAGCACTAGTCAAATGTCGTAAGAAAGGTGCAAAGAATTGGGGCAATAAAACCAAGAAGGAAGAAATTGAAATTACAGATGCATATGGAGAGACATATGCCGTAATTCAAGATATCGTAAAACCAGAACCTCTCAAACCAACAGTCAATCCTATTGATTATGAAACATATGATATTGATAAGATGACTGAGGCAGTAAGATTGCAAGCAAAAACTGGCAACCTTGTTGATACTGTCTTTAGATTTAGAAGTTCAACTATTATGTTGAAGATGTTCTTTCCTCAAATTTCAGTCCCTAAAAAATCTGATGTTCAAGATCAGATTAATAAAGTGTATCCTGGCGCAAAACTGCAAAGTTACAGGGTAACAGACTATGAACCAGGGCAACCGGTTCTCCATGCAGAAGGTGCAGCATGGACAAAAAAATCAGGAAAAAATAAAGAAGGCGGACTCAACGAAAAAGGACGCAAGTCTTATGAAAAGGAAAATCCAGGATCTGACCTTAAAGCACCAAGCAAGAAGGTTGGAAATCCCCGTAGAGCATCGTTCTGCGCTCGAATGAAAGGAATGAAGAGCAAATTAACTTCTGCTAAAACTGCAAGAGATCCAGATAGTAGAATTAATAAGTCACTTAGAAAGTGGAATTGCTGATTAAATTATGTCTGATAATGTATATCTTGGTAATCCCAATCTAAAAAAAGCAAATACTCCCATTGAATTTACTCAGGAGCAAATCTATGAGTTTATGCGATGTAAAGAAGATCCTGTCTATTTTGCTAATAACTATATAAAAATCGTTTCTTTGGATGAGGGTCTTACTCAGTTTCATCCATATCATTTCCAAGAAAAGTTAATTAATAATTTTCATGAGAATAGATTTAACATCTGTAAAATGCCCCGTCAAACTGGCAAAAGTACTACAGTTGTTTCTTATCTTCTTCATTATGCGGTATTCAATGCCTCTGTTAATATTGGCATCCTTGCTAACAAAGCAGCAACTGCTAGAGAACTTTTAGGTAGATTACAAACTGCATATGAGAACTTGCCCAAATGGATGCAGCAGGGTATTATTGCATGGAACAAGGGATCTCTGGAGTTAGAAAATGGCAGTAAGATATTGGCAGCTTCTACGTCTGCAAGTGCTGTCCGAGGCATGTCGTTCAACATCCTCTTCCTTGACGAATTCGCATTCGTTCCAAACCATGTTGCAGACTCGTTCTTTGCCTCTGTTTATCCTACTATTACTTCTGGTAAAGACACCAAGGTAATTATTGTATCTACTCCACATGGTATGAATCATTTCTACCGTATGTGGCATGATGCTGAGAAAGGTAAGAGTGAATATATTCCTACTGATGTCCACTGGTCAGAAGTTCCAGGTAGGGACTCAAAATGGAAAGAGACAACAATTGCAAACACTTCAGAAGCACAGTTTAAAGTTGAGTTTGAATGTGAGTTTTTAGGATCAGTCAATACCTTGATTGCTCCAAGTAAATTGAGAACTTTAATTTATGATAATCCAATTCAAAGAAGTGCTGGATTGGATGTATATAAACCCCCAGAAGAAGACCATGATTATGTAATGACAGTTGACGTGGCAAGAGGAGTTGGAGAAGACTACTCTGCTTTTGTAGTTGTTGATATTACAGAGTTTCCACATCAAATTGTTTCTAAGTATAGAAATAATGATATTAAACCAATGCTATTTCCAAATATCATTTATGAGATAGCAAAAAATTATAATAGTGCATATATCTTATGCGAAGTCAATGATATTGGTGATCAGGTTGCAAGTATTTTACAATATGATCTTGAATATCAAAATCTTCTCATGTGTTCTATGAGAGGTAGAGCAGGTCAAATTGTGGGTCAGGGATTTTCTGGTAAGAAAACTCAATTGGGAGTTAAGATGTCCAAGACTGTAAAGAAAGTTGGATCACTCAATCTCAAAACTCTTATAGAAGAAGATAAACTTATCTTTAATGACTATGAAATTATTTCAGAGTTAACAACATTTATCTCAAAGCATAATTCATTTGAGGCTGAAGAAGGTTGTAATGATGACCTGGCAATGTGTCTTGTGATATATGCATGGTTAGTCCAGATGGACTATTTCAAAGAACTAACAGACCAGGATGTTCGTAAAAGGTTATATGAGGAGCAAAAGAATCAAATTGAACAGGACATGGCACCATTTGGATTTTTAAATGATGGATTAGATGATGACACTTTTACAGATTCTGAAGGTGATACATGGCGTAGAGTAGATGAATATGGAGATAGATCTTTCATGTGGGAATATAGGTAATGGACTTAGATGGTCAGATTAAATTAGGTCATCTATTACTACAAGATAGAAAATGCAGATCTTGTGGAGAAGTAAAAAATCTTGTAGAAAGTTTCTACAGGACAAGAAAAGATAGAGGTCCAGTAGCATCATCATATTCATATGAATGCAAAGACTGCACTATAAACAGAATATTAGGATCAAAAAAACCTAAGGTTAAAGATTGGGAATATCCAGATTGGTAGTTCGCGTCATGTTTCCCCTATCAAAAGTCTCTGTTTAATAAATATTTCTAAAATGAGATCACGGAGAATCAAAACATGGCGACTCCT
>ERZ802827.147-NODE-147-length-38510-cov-18.7066_pt1 | contig 38510 bp, 27 predicted proteins | sample MGYA00345652_ERZ802827 | MGnify/ENA primary metagenome ERZ802827 (study PRJEB30503, sample SAMEA104212372) | marine metagenome | biome: Westerlies Biome; feature: [SRF] surface water layer (ENVO:00010504) within the epipelagic zone...; material: water... | reverse complement strand
TATTTATGGAATTTTTATGGGTCAATTTATTATTGATAATCTAGCATTCATTAACACATCATTAATGAACGAACTAACAATTGTTTTGATTCAGACTCTAATTTCAACGGTTGTTATCTTAGTAACTGCAGAATTTATTCCAAAAGTATTATTCCAGATATACTCAAATATTTCTATGAAAATTTTTGCAATCCCAGCTTACTTTTTTTACACTATTTTTTATCCAATAACTAGTTTAGTTACAATTATTTCAAATTTTATTCTTAAATCTTTTTTTAAAGTTAATTCAGATGAATCATCAATTTCTTTTTCGAAGATTGAATTAGAAAATTATATTGAAAATGAAATTGAAAAGTCTGATAAAAATCTAGATTCAGAAATTGAGATTTTTCAAAATGCATTGGAATTATCTGAAATAAAAGCAAGAGATATTATGGTTCCTAGGGCAGAAATAATTGCACTTGAAGATTCAACAAAAATTGAAAAAGTAAAGGATTTATTTATTGAAACAGGGCTTTCAAAAATTCCTATTTATAAAGATTCAATTGATGATATAGTTGGATATATTCATTCGTTCGATTTTTTAAAAAAACCATTAAACATTAAAGAATTTATTTTGCCTGTTGTGTTTGTTCCTGAGCCAATGTTAGTTAATGACGTATTAGAAAAACTAACTATTCAAAGAAAAAGTATTGCTGTTGTGATTGATGAATATGGAGGAACATCTGGAATTATTACTGTTGAGGATATAGTTGAAGAACTTTTTGGTGAAATAGAAGATGAGCATGATAACTATGACTTTTATGAAAAAAAGATATCTGAAGATACTTATGAGTTTTCATCTAGACTAGAGATAGAATATCTTAACAAGACCTATAATCTAAAATTACCACAATCTGAATCTTATGACACATTGGGTGGCCTTATAGTTTTTAATAAGGAAGAGATTCCGAAGATTGGAGATAAAATTTTAATAGATAAATATTCTATCGAAATTTTACATGCAACTTCATCTAAAATTGAAAAAGTACTACTAAAAAAAATTGGTCAAGAATAGTATAAATAAATACTAAATTGTAATTTCGAAATTATTTAAATTATGGCAATACTAGGACAAATTAGAAAAAGATCAATATTCCTTATAATAGTTATTGGAATGGCATTATTTGCTTTTGTAATTTCTGGAGTTTTTACATCTAATGCTGGCTTTGGAGGAAACGAACCCGTTGGTGAAGTAAATGGTGAAGAAATTGACTATGCAATGTTTAATATGATGGTTGAACAAGCTCAAACTGTATATGGATTAAATATGATTAATGCAGTTAACTTAGCATGGAACCAGGGTCTTAGAAATCAAGCATTAATTCAAGAGATTGATAAACTAGGTATTGGTGCTGGAAGAGGTCAGCTTGAACAAATTATTTCAGGTGATGAGTCTATAGTAATGAATCCTCTATTTCAAAATGAAATTGGTCTTTTTGACTTCAATAAATTCTCAAGTTATATTACTCAACTTAATGCTTCAAATCCAACTATGTATGAGCAGTGGAGACTTCAAGAGCAAAATATTATCTCCTTAGCTAAGCAAAAGATTTACTTCGATCTTATTAAGTCTAGTGTTATTTATACAAATGTTGAATCAAATATCCAATATCATTTAGAGAATGATAAGGTTAATATTGAATATTTAAGAATTCCTTATGAAATTATTCCAGACTCAACTTTAAAAATTAAAGACTCCGAAATTCTATCTTATTTAAGAAAAAATAGAGAAATCTATGAAAACGGTGAGTCTAGAAAAGTTGAATATATCTATATACCTGATGTTGCATCTAGTTTAGATGAAAATAATATTAGAACAGATCTTGAACAGATTAGAGATGGTTTTTCTCAAATGAATCAGGTTACTAATGTTGTTGAAAATATTGAAGGTTTTAAAAGTGTTAAGGATTACGCAGAGTATATTGAAATTTATTCTGATGTTAGTTGGGACTCAATATATAGGACAAAACAAGAACTCTCAGGAGATTTTTCAGATATTTTATTTGGTTTAAAAAAGGGAGAAGTTTTTGGTCCCTACAAAGATGGTAATACCTTTAGAATTTCAAGAATGATTGAAAAAAAGAGGGATGGGAATTTAAATAAAGTTTTAATTGCAGATATAGTTAAGGAAATAATTCCATCTAATGAGTCTTCAAATACTAATTATAGAGCTGCTTCTCAGGCGGAATTTGATGCAAATAATAATTTGCCTCTTAATAATAGCGATACAAGCGTACCTGTCGATTCCTTTAAATCGTTTGAAAAGTTTGATGCAGGATTACCTGGTTATACTAATTCAAGACAAGTAATTAAATGGCTTTACGAGGATCAAACTCGAGTAGGTGATGTTAAAAGATTTACCCTTAATGAAGGATATCTAGTAGCTAAAGCTGATAGTTTTAATAAAAAATCATTACCAATTATTGATGAGGTTCGTGATGAAATTTCAGATATTCTGTTAAATGAAAAGAAATATGATTTTTTCAAAGACAAACATAAATCCAATATTGAAATCGAATCACTTTCAACTGACTATGATATTGAATTAGAAAGAGCATCTGCTGTTACCCAATATGACCCTATTCTAGTTGGTGCTGGTTCTGAACCTTATATAATTGGCTCTGCTTTTGCACTAAATATTGATGAAACTTCAAGTTTCCTTAAAGGAAATAGTGGAATTTATTTAATAAGACTTCTTTCAAAAGATACTGCTGAGGATATTAACCTAGGTGCTGCTATTTCTAATTCTCTTGCTGATCGTGAAATTGAAAGAATTTCAACACTTATTCCTGAGGTCTTAGAATCTAAGGCAGAAGTTGTTGATAATAGAAATTTTTATTACTAGATTAATAAATCACCATATTTTAGTATAATATTGAAGCCTTTATTTTTAAAATAATTTGAAGGATCTTTGTCACTTGATGCCATAATAAAGTCTCCTCCCCAAGCACCTAAACTTTTAATCTCTCCTCTAAAATCTTTAAATAGTTCTTGCTTTATAGGTTTTTTAGAAATCAACTTTGAAATAATTTGTTCATGAGAGTGTATGAGTAAATTGAAGTTCTTTAGGGTTGAACATTTCAAAAGTTTTTTTGTGATATCAGAAATCTCATTTATCAATGAATTTGAGGGGTTTAAGTCTTTATATTTTCTGATTTCATTTAATGAGTTTTGTTTAGTATTCAAATAAACAAAGTATATTTTTTCATGAAAAATTGGTCTAAAACTCACTTTTTCTATATCTCTTTCATTTTTAATTAATCTGTAAAGTAAAGGTGATTCAGATTTAGCACACGCAATGTCATATCCACTTCCATTAAAAACTCTATTATTTAGTTCATATGGATCTGTCCTAGCAAGTTGAGAAAGATTAGATATTAATGTGGATGAAGAACCTAACCCCCAGTCTTTATCAAATGTTAATTCTGAAGTAATATCTAAGCCAGATTCATTTAAGAAGGTTGGGTTAACTTCTCTTATTACTTTTATTATATCTGTTAGTTTATTAGAGATGTCATTAGATGAAGTCTTTTCAACTTTTAAGCTATCAATTCTAATTGTACAATTAAACCAAACTCTTCCATCAGAGTTTTTACTTAACCATTTAATATGTTTTGATTCATTATTAGTGACCTCTAATGATTGACCAAGTAATGATGGAACAGCAAGAGATAAAGCACCATCTAGTATGACATATTCACCTGTGATTAAAAGTTTACCGTTACTGTAGAATCTCATTTGAAATCCTTTATATTGAGAAATTTAATAACTGATTGATTATTAATTTCTTTATCCTTAAAATATTCTTTTGCATTTTCAATTTGAAATTTATTAGCATTGTTTTTCACTAAAAGATTAATAAGATGCATTTTCATATGGCCTTTTTGAATTCCTAAGGTAACTAGAGATTTAACTGCAGAAAAATTTTGAGCAAGACCGACAGAACATATAATTTTCATTAAATCAGATGAGGAAGGATTACCAAGTATTCTATGTGATAATTTAACCATAGGATGCAAATCTGTAATTCCCCCAACGGTCCCAACTGAAATTGGAATCTTTAGGCTTATTTTAAATTTATTATCAATTATTGAACATTGAGATAGACCTTTATAATTTCCATCTGAAGAAGCAAATGCATGGACTGCAGCTTCAACAGCCCTGAAATCATTTCCAGTTGAAATTATAACGGCATCTATACCATTCATAATACCTTTATTATGAGTAACAGCTCTACTTGTATCAATTTGAGCTATATCAAAAGCATCTTTAAATTTTGAAGAAAATTCATGAGCAGATAAACCATCAATATTTCCTAGTTTATCTAAATCACATTCAACTGAAGCCTCAACTAAACATTCTGGAGTATAATTTGATAAAATTGACATAATTATTTTAATCTCTTTCTCGGATTCATTTAAATAGTCAGATTTATTAATTAATCTTTCAAAAGTTATTGAGATTTGCTCTAAACAAGAATTAATAAAATTAGCTCCCATTGAATCTACAGTATTGAAATCTACAGATAGTTGAAAATAAAACTCTAAATCATTTGATTTATCTATGAGTTTGATTTGTTCAATTCCACCTCCTCTAGCTCTCATGTTTTTTGTTATCGAATCTGTTGATTCAATAAGATCTAATTTAATGTCATCTATAAATTTTGTAAGAGACTCTTTACTACCTTTATACTTAAAGTGTATTTGTCCAGTTTTTATTTTGTTGATTATCTTAGATTTGAATCCACCTCTTTCAAACCAAAATTTTGATGAATTAGATAATGCAGCTACAACAGAGCTTTCTTCCGAAACTAAAGGAATACAATAATTTTTATTATTTATTAGAAAATTAGGAGAAACAGAATATGGTAAATAAAAATTTGAAATACTATTTTCAGAAAAAGAGTTGTGTAAAGTTTGAACCTCAGTGTCAGTATTCAAATATTTATTTAAAATATTTTTAAATTCACTGGAGTCATTAAGAAAATTTGAGCTAATCCAAGCTATCTTATCTTCTCTAGAAAGTTTCGAAAAACCAATTATTTTTTCTGGCATAATTTTCTTTACTTTATGTAAATATAAGTGAAATCAATCTCAATTTAATCTAACTAATCAGTATCTATGAAAAATGTAAACCTCTTTAATGGTGATGAAATAAATCAACGAACAATATTGGGTCATCCTTCAGGTCTTTTTACTCTTTTTTTTACTGAGATGTGGGAGAGATTTTCTTATTATGGTATGCGAGCAATCCTTGTATTATTTCTTATTTCTTCTCTCGATAATCAAGGGTGGGGTTGGGAAAGAAAAGATGCGTTAGTATTATATGCATGGTATACAGGATTAGTTTATATAACACCAATTTTTGGTGGCTTACTTGCTGATAAATTTCTTGGATATAGAAAAGCGGTTGTATTAGGTGCTTTATTGATGACTTTAGGTCATGCAGCTATGGCATTAGAGGTTTTTTATGACTTTTATTTGTATGTTGGACTAAGTCTTTTGATTTTAGGTAATGGTTTCTTTAAACCTAATATTAGCTCAATAGTTGGTCAAATGTATAAGGATGATGGTAAAATAAAAGATGCTGCTTATACAATATTCTATATGGGTATTAATTCAGGAGCATTTTTAGGAATCTTATTGTGTGGCTATATAGGTGAAACAGTTAATTGGCACTATGGTTTTGGTTTAGCAGGAATATTTATGTTTTTTGGAATGCTGCAATTTCATTTTGGTCAAAAAATATTTGGAGATATTGGTCTTTCTGTAAGCGAACAAAAAGATGATAAAATAGAAGTTAAAGAGGATAATAAAATCTCTCAAAAAGTTGTAAGTGATAGACTATTAGTAATTGGTATTTTTTCATTTGTAACAATCTTTTTTTGGTGGGGTTTTGAACAAGCTGGTGGAAGTATGACAATTTTTGCTAATGATTATACTAATCGAGATTTAGCAGGTACTGGAGCTTTAATTTTCAAAATTATTAATTCTCTTTTGACAATTGTTCCAATGGTTATCTTAACAATTATTCTTTATGTGTTATTTAAAAATACTTTCGAAAAGTATGCGATATCAAATATTTTTCTTGCTTCAAGTTTTATTATTATCTGGGCGATTGTTATTTGGATGCTTAGTAGAGAATTTTTAAAGGACTCTACTGAAGTTCCAGCTTCATGGTTTGCTATTTTGAATTCATTCTTTATAATAGTCTTTGCTCCTGTTCTATCAAAAATTTGGCAATCGAAATATAATCCTTCGGGTCCAATTAAATTTGGTATTGGATTGATGCTTTTATCTTTTGGATTTGCAATTTTATCATTTGGCTCAATTAATATACCTCTAGGTGCCTCAACTGCATCTCAAAGTATGATTTTCTTAATACTAGCATATTTATTTCACACACTTGGTGAACTATGCGTTTCTCCTGTAGGATTATCTTATGTTAGTAAGCTTGCGCCAAAAAAACTTGTAGGATTAATGTTTGGAGTATGGTTTGTTGCTAACTTTATTGCAAATTATAGTGCTGGTATTACAGGAAGTTATATTGACCCAATTGTCGATGAATATGGTATGTCAGTCTTCTTTTTAATATTTACAATATTACCAGCTTTTGTTGGATTACTAATGATTCTTGCAAATAAGAAAATTGTAAACATGATGCATGGAGTAGAGTAATTTTTTTAAGATTTAATTATTGAATTGGCTATATTATGCGATGTATTATTTAATGAAAGCATAGAATATATTTTAGAGTAATGATCAAGCATGATTGATCTTTTCTTACCCTCAATTATTACATTAAGTTCCTTCAATAATCTATCTTCAGTTAATTGGTTCTGAATTAGTTCTTGAACTACCTTTTGTTTTAATATGATATTTACAAGTGAAATAAAATTAATCTTGATAAATGTCTTTCCAATTAAGTAACTAATAAAACTTGTTTTATAGCATACTATTTGAGGAACCTTAAATAAAGCACATTCTAATGAAGCTGTTCCACTAGTTACAATTGCAGCTTTTGAATTATACAATAAGTTATAAGTCTGATCATACAAAATCTTCACATTCATTTCTAATGCTTTTTTATAAATGCTTTTATCTACATTTTTAACACCAGCTATAATAAACTCATATTTTGGAAAATGTTTTTTTAAAGTTAAAAATATAGGAAGCATTGAATTAATTTCTTGAGATCTACTTCCTGGCAATAATGTTATTATCTCTTTTTCATTTGATATATTATTATCCTTGTAAAATTCAAAGTTTGTCTTAAAATTATCAATTTGCTCAATAAGAGGGTGACCATAGAATTCTGATTTCAAATTGTGTCGATCACTATAATATTCTCTTTCAAAAGGAAATATTACATAAAGTTTGTCAATATTTTCCTTGATAGTTTTAATTCTATTTTCTTTCCAAGCCCATATTTGAGGACTTATGTAGTAATAGTTTTTAAAGCCTTTTTTCTTTGCCCATTTACTAATTAGTAGATTAAAGCCGGGATAGTCTATATATATAATCTTATCTGGATCGAAATCACAAATATCTTTTTTACAAAAGTTTATATTTTTACGTATAGTAAATATGTTTTTAAAAACTTCATAGAATCCCATGAAAGCAAGCTCTTTAATGTGTTTTACATTAAATCCACCACTTAGGATCATTTTATCACCTCCCCAAAAGCGGATATTTGCTTCTCTATCAATTGATTTGATTTCATCAATTAATCTTGATCCATATAAATCTCCAGATGCTTCTCCAGCAATTATGTAATATTTCATTTAAAATTCCATTCATTTAGATCTTGAATGGCGTGATGAGCAGTTAGATCAAACTTAACTGGAACAATAGATATATAATTTTGGTTTAATGCCCACTCATCAGTGTCTTCCCCTTTATCTTTATTCACAAATTTTCCAGTTAACCAATAATATTCTTGTCCTAATGGGTTTTTTCTTTTGTCAAACTCTTCATCCCAAAATGCTTTTGCTTGCCTACAAACTTTGATTCCTTTAATCTCAGATTTATCAACTGATGGAATATTAACGTTGAGAACAACTCCATTTGGAATCCCATTTTTTAATGCACTTAAAGTAATTTTTTTTATAAAATCTTTAGATTCATCAAAATTTGCATTCCACTTATAATCAAGAAGAGAAAAACCTATTGCAGGTACTCCCTCAATTCCTGCCTCAATAGCTGCACTCATTGTTCCGGAGTAAATTACATTAATTGATGAGTTAGATCCATGATTTATGCCAGAGACACATAAATCAGGTTTTCTGGGCATAAGCTCATTTATGGCTAACTTAACACAATCAGCAGGAGTTCCTGAGCAACTATACTCTGTTATCTCAGAATCTACAGGTGTAATCCTTGATGTATGTAAAGTAGAATTTATTGTAATAGCATGTCCCATTCCAGATTGAGGACTATCAGGTGCTACAACAATTATATCACCAATCTCTTTCATTACACTAATTAGATTTCTAATACCCGGTGCATTTATTCCATCATCATTAGTAACTAATATTAGTGGTTTAGCCATAAAATTATTTATTGTAAAGATATAAAAACGATTAACTACTTTAACTTTAACAAAAACTTTGCTGTTATTCTATTTTGCTTACGTTTTTTTTAAATTAATTTAGCAATATGTTTTTGAGGATATTTGGATTTTTTATTTCAGCAATTGTTTCACTGGTAATTTACTATGAAGTATCTAATGTTAATTTTTCAAGTGATGAACCTAACAAAGATAAATTACTTGTAGATCTTGTATCATATGTTCTAGACAAGTTACACTATGACCCCAAGGTTATCAATGATGATTTTTCCATTAAGGTTTATGATGACTTTATTGATGCTGTTGATTCCCAAAAAAGATTCTTACTTAAATCTGATATTGAATTATTTTCACAATTCCGATTATTAATTGACGATCAAATAAACTCATCAGATATTACTTTTTTTAATTTAGTTCATGAAACTTTAAAAACAAGAATTGATGAAGTTGAATACTTCTATGAGGAAATTTTAGAAGTCCCATTTAATTTTAAAGTCATTGAAGAAATTAACCTTGATTATGATAACTTAGAGTATGCTGAAAATTCCAGTGAGTTAAAAAGAACATGGAGAAAAAGACTCAAGTTATCTGCTTTAGACGGGTATGCATCAAAAAAAGAAATTAATGACCAAGAAAAAGAAAATGATAAGTTATTATCAGATTCTGAAATTGAAATAGAATCTAGATCATCAATATCTGATAATCTTAAAGATTTTTTCCAATTTAACAGTGAGCTTGAAAGATCAGACTGGTTTTCAATTTATTTAAACACTATAGTTACTCAATTTGACCCACATACATCTTACTTAGCTCCCGAAGCAAAAGAAGTTTTTGATCAAAATATATCAGGTAAATTTCAAGGAATAGGAGCTAGACTTTTCAAAAGAAATCAACAGGTTGAGATTTCTGAAGTAATTATTGGTGGTCCAGTATGGAGAGATAATTTATTAAATGTCGGAGACATTATTATTGCTGTTGCCCAATCTTTAGATGAAGAACCTACAGAGATATCATTAATGAAACTATCTGATGCAACTGATTTAATTAAAGGAGAAAAAGATACGAATGTTTACCTAACAGTTAAAAGGGTTGATGGTGGAATTGAACAGGTTGAGATTACAAGAGATATTGTTGAACTTGCTGAAACTTATGCAAAGTCATCTATAATTAAAGATGATACAAGTACTTATGGTCTTATAAATCTCCCCAGATTCTATGTTGATTTTGATGATTATGGAGAAAGAAATGCTGCAAGTGATATAAAAAAAGAAATTTTGGGTCTAAAGTCCAAAGGAATAAATGGATTAATACTTGATCTAAGAAATAATGGAGGAGGGTCACTAAAAACTGTTGTAGATATTACAGGATTTTTTATAGAGAAAGGACCTGTAGTTCAAGTAAAAAGCATTGGTGGTCGAAAAGAAATTTTAAGAGATAATGATCCTTCAGTTATTTGGGACGGCCCACTTATAGTTCTTGTTAATGAGTTCTCTGCTTCAGCTTCAGAAATATTAGCAGCTGCTCTTCAAGACTATAATAGAGCTATAATACTGGGAAGTAAACAAACTTATGGTAAAGGAACTGTTCAAAATATAATTAACTTAAATAATGTTATTTCTGGAAACACATATGGAGATCTTGGTTCACTTAAGATTACTACAGATATGTTTTACAGGATTAATGGTGGATCAACACAGCTAGAAGGAGTTAAAAGTGATCTAGTTTTTCCTAATAGATATTCATATATAGATATTGGAGAAAAAGATTTAGAAAATCCTCTTAGTTGGAATAAAATTGATCCTGCTAGATATGATAATTCAGAAAAAATATTTAATAATTCACAAGTAATTTTAAATAGTAAAAACAGAATTAGTCGAAATGAATATTTTTCAATAATTGATCAACATGCTAAACTCGTTAAATCTAAACAAGATGATAAGACTATTTCTCTAGAATACAGTTCATATAAAGATGAACTTGAGAACACTAAGTTACAGAATGATAAATTAAAAATTATTGAAGAATTTTCATCACCATATCTTTTTGAATGGAATGAAATCAATTTTAATTCAAACAATGCATACGATGATGATATGAAAGAAAAAAGAGACAGGTGGATAGAATCTCTAAAAAATGACATATATATTGATGAAGCTATGAATCTATTAAAAGATATAAACTCTATTAAGAGAAATGATATACTTTCTCAAATAACTATTGATTAATCTTCCCTCAGTCTACTTGAATCAAAGTTTAAGTAAATAAAAAACATTACACTAAAAATTAAAAGACTTGATCCTCCATAACTAATAAATGGAAGGGGTATTCCAACTGATGGAACTAATCCTATAGACATCCCAATATTAATAAAAAAATGAATAAAAAGTAGACTGGCAAAACAATAAGAGTATATCCTTCTAAAATGATTAATCTGTTTATCGGCACTAATGCAAATTCTAGTAATGAGAAAAGCAAATAATAATATAGTAAGAAAAGATCCAGCAAAACCCCATTCCTCACCTATTGTACTGAATATATAATCTGTATGTTGTCTTGGGACAAATTTCCCTTTCGTCTGAGTACCTTCGAGAAATCCTGTACCAAAAAAACCTCCATTACTAATTGCAATTTTGGACTGATTTGTATTATAACCAACTCCGCGATTATCAACTTCTTTTCCAATTATCAGATTAATTCTATCTCTATGTCTCTGTTCAAGAACATTTTCAAATAAGTAATTAGTTGAAAACGAAACTCCAATAAAGACAATCAATGATAATAAATATTTAGTGAATGAAACTCTAATCTTTTTTTGTCGATTATATAAATTGAGTAATACAAATAATATTAATATGATTGTTAAAATTGTAGTAAAACCAAGAATTAATGTCAGTAGTAGAGTTAAAAATATAATTATTCCAAAATATAAAAATTTCAAGTCTAAGCCTTCACGTAGAATAGGAAAGATGAATGCAAAAAAAACTAGCGCAGAACCAGGATCAGGCTGAAGAGTTATAAGAATAACAGGAATGATAATAATGACTCCAACTATAAAAATATCACGAGTCTTTTTTAGATCTGTTTGAATTATACTTAAGAACTTTGCTAGAAATAAGGCAGTACATAATTTTGCAAATTCAGTTGGTTGAAAACTAATAGGCCCTATTATATACCAAGATTTAGCACCACCTCTTTCAGTTCCAAATATGAATAGGCTAAGTAATAGTATAATTGAAATGAAATATAAAACTATCGAAATAGAATCAAAAAATTTATTTTTAGTAAAGATTATTAGAAAAAAGGCAACTATACATGCCAAAAGGAATATAAGTTGCTTTCCTATAATTGAAGTATAATCAAGTACTGTAGTAAAAGATTCATCATAGGTTGCAGAATAAATATTAACAATCCCGAAAGTTACTAATAGAATGTATGTGAAAAAAGATATTAAATCATATTTGAAAATATTCAAACTATTCATTTATTGTAAATGTTTTAAACTTGTATGGTTTTTCATACTCGCTCTGAAGACTTCCATTAACCATTCTATTCTCTAGCCACTTTCTTTCAATATTATCTTTTATATATTTCTCAATAATAAGGCTTGCAATTGGAGCAGCCCATCTGCTCCCCCAGTATCCATTTTCAATAAAAACAGAAACAACAATTTCAGGATTTTCAGCTGGAGCAAAAGCAATAAATGTTGAATGATCTGTCAATTGTTTTTTTTCATTTTCAATTAAGATAAAATTTTCAACAGTTCCAGTTTTTCCCGCAACATTAATACCATTTATTTTAGCTATTCTAGCTGTACCTTTATTAACAACTTCAACCATTCCATCAATTACAATCTCAAAATTCTCTTTATCAATAGTAGTGTTAATTCTATCCTCATTAAATATTGATTCATTATTTATTTTTTTTACAAAATGTGGTTTATAATAAAATCCTCTATTAGCAATAGCAGAAGTAAAATTTGCCATTTGAATAGGAGTAGTAAGAATTTCCCCTTGGCCAATTGAATTAGAAATTGTTGTAGAAGATCCCCATCTATTATTCCCATAAAACCTGTTATAATAATCTGATTCTGGAATAAACCCCTTTTGCCCTATGAATAAATCATATCCTAAATAGTCACCTAAACCAAAACTCTTAATATGGTTAGCCCAAGTATCAAGACCTTCACTTGGTGTTTTGTATTTATCTAAAATCATTTTATATGTTTTAGCAAAATAGGTATTACAAGAGTTGTATATACCTTTTCTTAAGTCACTAATTGTTCCAAATTTATTATGACAACCCATAAAAGCATTTCTTGCATAAAAATGCCCAGCATTACATGTAAATGTTGTATTCTCATCAATTACTTTTTCCTGAAGCCCTATTAATGCATTTAAAATTTTCATTGGGGATCCAGGTGAGTATTGTGCCTGAAGAGATCTATCAAATAATGGTTTATTTATAGAATCATTCAATAATTCCTGAAAATTATTTGTTCTATCTTGACCAATAAACTGATTAGACTCATAAGTTGGAGAACTAACTAGAGTTAATATTTCTCCAGTTGCAGGTTCAATAACAACTACACCCCCTCTTTTATTTTTAAGCAGACTTTCTGCATACTCTTGAAGTTTTATATCTATAGTTAACGTTATGTTATTAGCTTTAATAGGATCCTTATCTTCATTAGAATTATCATATGCCCCTATAACCCTGTTAAATCTATCTTTTTGAAAGTATTTACTTCCTTTTTCTCCTCTTAGCTCATTTTCATAGTATTTTTCAATTCCTTGTTTTCCTATCATTTCTCCCTTTTCATAGTAATTATCTTTGTCTATTTCCATCTGATCTACTTCTCCAGTATAACCAATTATATTACTTGCAAACGGTTTTATATAATCTCTTACAGAATTTTTTCTAATATAAAATCCATCATAAAGCCATATTTTTTCTTGGAGAAAAGCGTTCTCTTCTTTTGATATTTGTGTCTTAATTAAAGAAGGTATTTTTGATGAATAATTTATAGCATTTGATATTTTTCTTCTCAACTCTTTTTCTTCTATATTAATTAATTTAGATAGTTCTGTAGTATCAAATTCTACTGTATTTTCGGGAATGATAATTAGATCATACATGGGTTGATTCGCAACAAGAAGTTCACCATGTCTATCAAAAATTAATCCTCTTTCTGGGTAAATTGATATTTCCTGAATTGCAAAATCTGAATTAAAATAAGAATCTGCTGATAATTGAAGTGTAGCTAATTTTACAATAAAAATAACTGAGCATATTATAGTTGATGATATAAGTAGGTACTTTTTTAACATTTTTAATTATTGGATATTAATTGTGACAAAACCCAAACTATAATAAAGGTAACAATTGAATTTAGAAGACTGTAATAAAATATTTTTCCTATGAGTTCATTATTAAAAAAAACAAGAGAGTAGTATATTGATGAATGAATAAATATAATAAGCATGAAAAAAATAAATCTATTAATCATTCTAGTTCCCTTAATCATTGCTGAAGGTAAATTTGCATTTACACCAAATGAATTTTTTTCTATCCTTTCTCTAAGATAGCAAATCGTTATTGTAGCGAACGTATGACAACCATATGTTTGCATTGCCAAATCAATAATAAGTCCAGTTATAAATCCTAAAAAAATTAAGGATGAATTACTATATGAAATCTTATAAAGAATAAATATTATCAAGTATACAGAAGGATTAATAATATCAAAAAAGTTAAAGTGATTAAAAATTAATAACTGAGATACTAAGATTATAGTATAAAAAACAATATTTCTAATCGATTCTCTAATCATTTAATAAAGTTTTAATTTCTTCATTATCAGTTCGTTCAAGAATATATACATTAGATAACGAAGAGAAATCATTAAAAACTTCTACATCTATATCATAGTAACCCTCAAGTGAGTTATTATCATAATTAGTAATACTTCCTATTGGTATGCCCTTTGGGAAATAAAAAGACATTCCTCCTGTTACTACAGTATCACCAATCTTTAGTGAGCTACTTAGAGGTATATCATTTAATTTTACATTTTTTGAATTTAAACCATCCCAAGTTATTGAACCAATAGTTGAGGAATTCTTTAATATAGCATTAACTTTTAAATCTGTATTTAATAAAGAAATTATTGAGGCATAGTTCTTAGTTACACTTTTAATTATACCCACAACACCCATTGAAGTAATAACACCCATTTCTTCATTAATTCCTCCTGATATTCCTTTATCAATAACTATTATATTTTTACTCTTATTAATTGAATTCAGAATTATATTAGCATTAGTTAAGGATTTTGATTCCAAAGATTTACTCTCTAAATTTTGTGTTTCATAATTATATTTATATTGAATTTTTTTCAATTCAAGGTTCTCTTCAATAAGTATTTGATTCTTATCTCTAAGATTAAAATATGAGTTTATGTAGGATGAAAAAACTGAAGTTTTCCCTGATAAGTAAGTACCAGTTTTTCCAATTGCATTATAGTGAACTGAGCTATTAGTGTAAAGTGAATTAAAAGTTATTAAAGAAAGAGTTATATATATAATTAAGTTCCTGTTTTTAAGTATGGAATTAATTATTGATTGCATTAAATAATTTACTTAATTAGAACTGATTTGAATTTGTCAATATTCTTAAGAGCTATTCCTGTTCCTCTAACAACAGCTTGTAAAGGATCTTCAGCAATATATACTGGAAGATCGGTTTTTTTAGAAAGTCTCTCATCAAGTCCTCTAAGTAATGCCCCTCCACCAGCTAAATATATTCCAGTATTATATATGTCAGCAGCAAGTTCTGGAGGTGTCTGAGATAAGGTTTCCATTATGGAGTCCTCAATTCTAATTATAGACTTATCAACAGCTTTAGATACTTCAATGTAAGATATTATTTTTTCTTTTGGTTTACCAGATAGAAGATCTCTTCCTTGAACATGCATATCTTCAGGAGGCTCATCTAAATTTTCAGAAACTGATCCTACTTCAATTTTAATCTTTTCAGCAGTTCTATCACCAATATAAAGGTTGTGTTTTGTTCTCATGTAATAAACGATATCATTAGTAAGAACATCACCAGCAACTTTTAATGACTTTTCACACACAATTCCAGATAATGCAATAACAGCGATTTCAGTAGTTCCTCCCCCTATATCAACCACCATATTACCTTTTGGTTTAACAATATCTATTCCAATTCCTATTGCCGCAGCCATAGGCTCATGAATTAAATAAACCTCTTTTCCATTTACTCTTTCTGCAGATTCTTTAACTGCTCTCATTTCTACTTCTGTAATTCCTGATGGAATACAAATTACCATCGTCAAAGAGGGTGAGAACCATCTTTTTTTGAGGGTAGGTATGCTTCTTATTAACTCACTTATCATTTTTTCTGAGGCTTCAAAGTCAGCAATAACTCCATCTTTCAAAGGCCTAATTGTTTTAATATTCTCATGAGTTTTACCTTGCATAAATTTTGCTTCTTCACCTATAGCTATAATTTTTTTTGTAGTTCTATCCATCGCAACAATAGATGGACTATTAATTACAACTTTGTCATTATGAATGATAAGTGTATTTGCAGTTCCTAAATCAATTGCTATTTCTTCGGTGAAAAATCCCATAATAATCCGCAAAGTTAGTTAAATAATGCGAATTAATGTCTAAAATGTCTGATTCCTGAAAAGACCATTGACATTTTATTTTTGTTGCAAAAATCAATTGAATCTTGATCTCGAACCGAACCCCCAGGCTGAACAATTGAATCTATTCCGTTTTTATGTGAAATTTCAACACAATCAGAAAATGGAAAAAATGCATCACTTGCAAGACTTGAATCTCTGAGTTCAAATCCAAATCTCTTAGATTTCTCAATTGCTTGATCTAGAGCATCGATTCTTGAAACCTGTCCCATACCAGATCCAATTAATTGTTGGTCTTTAACAATAACGATACAGTTAGACTTTGTGTGTTTAGCAATAATAGAAGCAATTACAAGATCATCAGAATTTTTATTATCAGGTGATTTATTAGTTACAACCTTAAAGTCATGAAAATCCTCAATCTTATTATCAACATCTTGCTCAAGGAAACCATTTAAACATGACCTGCTTTGTATACTTTTTGAAGGAATTTTATTTAGTTTAATTATAATTCTATTTTTTTTTGATTTTAATATAGTTAATGCTTCGTCATCAAAATCAGGAGCAATTAGGATTTCAAAAAATAACTTATCAATTTGACCGGCAGAAATTTTATCAATTGTTCTATTAGATGTTAAAATACCTCCAAATGCAGAAATATTATCACAGGATAAAGCATCTTCATATGCTTCAAGTACAGATTCTCTGATTGCTAATCCACATGGATTGTTATGTTTATGAATTAAAAAGATTGATTTTTTAGATTTCAAGTCTCCTAGTAAGTCAAGAGATGAATCTATATCTAAAAGATTATTATATGATATATCCTTACCACTCAATTGTGTAATATATTCATCAATATTTCCAATAAATCTTCCTTTTTGATGAGGGTTTTCGCCATAACGTAATTCTCTAATTACTGATTTATTCTCAACAGATTCTTTATTTAAGTATGAGAAGATTTTAAAATCATAATCTGAACTTTTTTTGAATGCCTCAGATGCAAGATTTTTCCTTGTAGAAATATCAGTTGAGCAATCATCTTTTAAAATCTCAATCAGCTTTTCATATTGGGATGATGATGAAACACATACCACATTTTCATAATTTTTTGCAGCAGCTCTAATAAGTGAAACTCCACCAATATCAATCTTTTCAATTATTTCGTCATGGTTTTTTGTGTTTTTTACAGTTTCTGCAAAAGGATAAAGATCAATTATTACAAGGTCTATATTCGGGATATCATAATTTTTAGAATCTTCAATATCTGATTCAGAATTAGTTTTTAGAATACCGCCAAATATTTTAGGGTGAAGAGTTTTAACCCTTCCATTTAAAATAGATGGATACGAGGTGAGATCTTCAACTTTTTTAACCGAAATTCCCAGATTAGATATATACTTATAAGTACCACCTGTAGAATAAATTGTTACATTGTTAGATGATAAATGTGTACATATTTCATCAATTCTATCTTTATTAAAAACTGATATAAGGGCAGATTTTATTTTTTTCATAGTAGGAAAACTAAATTACAAAAAAACCTGCTCGAGGCAGGTTTTTTATTTAGGTTTATTAATGTTTACATCATACCAGGCATTCCTCCACCTCCCATTGGAGGCATAGGTGCTGGGTTTTCTTCTTTAATATCTACTAACGCACATTCAGTGGTTAATATCATTCCTGCAACAGATGCTGCATTTTCAAGAGCAACTCTTGTCACTTTTTTAGGATCAATAATACCTTCTTTAAGCATATCTACATATTTACCTTCTTTAGCATTATATCCAAAGTTTTTCTCACCTTCTAGTACTTTTGAAACAACTACTGAACCTTCTCCTCCGGAATTTTCTACAATTGTTCTAAGTGGAGTTTCAATAGCTTTAATTACTATTTGAATACCAGTACTTTCATCTGAGTTTGAAGCTTTAAGTTTGTTTAGATCACCCTTTGAATTAATTAAGGCTACTCCTCCACCTGCAACAATTCCTTCTTCAATTGCCGCTCTAGTTGCGTGAAGTGCATCATCTACTCTGTCTTTCTTTTCTTTCATTTCAACTTCAGAGGGAGCTCCTACATATAAAACTGCAACACCACCTGCCAACTTAGCAAGCCTCTCTTGAAGTTTTTCTTTATCGTAATCTGATGTAGTAGTCTCGATTTGAGCCTTGATTTGGTTTACTCTAGACTTGATATCAGTCTTGTTACCTGAGCCGTTTACAACTGTAGTATTATCTTTATCTATTGTAACTTTTTCAGCAGTTCCAAGCATATCAATAGTTGTATTTTCGAGAGAGAATCCTCTTTCTTCAGAAATTACAGTTCCACCTGTTAGAATTGCAATATCTTCAAGCATAGCTTTTCTTCTATCACCAAACCCTGGAGCTTTAACAGCAGCTATTTTAAGAGATCCTCTTAATTTATTCACTACTAATGTAGCTAGAGCTTCTCCATCAATGTCTTCGGCAATAATTAATAGAGGCTTACCTGATTGAGCAACTGGCTCAAGAATAGGAAGAATATCCTTCATTACTGATATTTTTTTATCAGTAATTAAAATTTGTGGAGTTTCAAGATCAGCTTCCATCTTTTCTGAATCTGTAACAAAGTAAGGGGAAATGTATCCTCTATCAAATTGCATTCCCTCTACTACATCTACATATGTGTCAGTTCCTTTAGCTTCTTCAACAGTGATAACGCCCTCTTTACCAACCTTTTCAAACGCTTCAGTAATTAATTTACCTATAGTATCATCATTGTTTGCGGAAATACTAGCAACCTGAAGTATTTTATCAGATGCATTACCTATCTCAACTGATTGTTTCTCAAGTCCTTTAACAACTGATATAACTGCTTTATCAATTCCTCTTTTAAGATCCATTGGATTAGCTCCAGCAGCAACATTTTTTAGTCCTTCAGTAACAATAGACTGTGCCAAGATAGTAGCAGTAGTTGTTCCATCTCCTGCTAGATCGTTAGTTTTTGACGCAACTTCCTTAACCATTTGGGCACCCATGTTTTCAAGATTATCCTTGAGCTCTATCTCTTTTGCTACGGTAACTCCATCTTTAGTTACTTGTGGAGCTCCAAATGATTTACCAATAATTACATTTCTACCCTTAGGTCCAAGTGTTACTTTTACAGCATTAGCTAGAGCGTCAACTCCTCTTTTTATGCCATCACGTGCTTCAATATCAAATTCAATTTTTTTTGCCATTTTTTTTTATTTAAGTTATACGATTGCAATAATATCACTCTCTTTCATAATCAGGTAATCGATACCATTGTGTTGTAGTTCAGTGCCTGCATACTTTCCATATAGAACAATATCTCCAGTTTTTAATGTTACTGGATTTTCTTTTGTACCAGGACCAACAGCAACAATCTTACCTTTTTGAGGTTTTTCTTTTGCAGAATCTGGAATAATGATTCCAGATGAAGTTTTTGTTTCAGCCTCTGAAGGCTCAACTAGAACTCTATCTGCTAATGGTTTAATATTCATTTTACTCATAATTTTTTATTTAGTGATTTTCATAAACTATGCCACATTAAAAAAAAGTGTCAAAGTAAATTATTTTCTGACATCATGACATCTAATTAGTCTGATTCAGCAGGAATTTCTGGAATTGTTTGCTCAGGAATTTCTGGAATTGTTTGCTCAGGAACAGACTCTTCAATTAATATAGAATCTGAATTCTCAGAGTCATTCATTAAGGTTACATTAGAAATCAATATGAGAACAAGAATTATTGCAGCTAGGACCCATGTGCTTTTATCTAGAAAATCGGTAGTACTTTTTACTCCTCCAATTTGTGATTGTCCACCTCCTCCAAAAGATGATGATAAACCTCCACCTTTAGGGTTTTGAACCATAACAACTAATACTAACAGAATACATACAAAAAGAATGAGCGATACTAATATCCAATAGGTTCCCATAGTTATTCTTTACTTTTTAATTTTTTTATATCATTTATTTGGTCTGCAAAGAAACTACTTTTTTTTGGATATTTCAAGCTTAATATGTCATAGGCTTTGATTGCTTTATTGAACTTTTCTTGTTTTACATAAATCTTTGCAAGTGTTTCGGTTATAAGTTCATCTTTAATCTTTGTCTCAGATTTAAAATTAGATTTAGCTTCATAGTTGGCTTTGATTTTTATTTTAGGGGAAGTTTTAATAAACTCATTGATTAAATCAAATTTTTCATCAACTCTAGGTGTATCATTGTTGATTATATCAAACCAATCTAAAAAAGAATATTTTTCTTTTTTATCATCAACTTCATTATCTAGCTCGCTGTAAAGCCAATTTCTAAGAATAGACCTATCAAAAGTAAGAATAGCTGTTTTAGGAAGTAGTTCGTAATAAGCATCCTTTTCTTGTAATTTAAGAGTTTTTAAGTAATGGGCAGAAGCTGATTGAAAATATGGATAGGAATTTAATATTTTTTTAAGTTCCAAGGATTTTTTAATATCCATTGGATTATACTCTTCAATAATTTTTGAAAATGAATTTTCTATTTTTTTTACCACTTTGCAAGAGTTTCATTAAAAATATCTTGTATAATCCTTTCAAATATTTCTTTTAATGCAGCATCTTTAATATCATAAACTTGAAGATTTCCAGGAAAATCATAATAAAAAGAAAATCTCTTTTCAATATTATCTTCTTCATTTAAAATATTTTCATAATTAACCATAACAGCCATAGTCAGCCTATTTTGAGCTGCTTTTATTTCAGCAGTTGCTGCCATAGGAGTAACACTAAAATCAACAATTTCACCACTGTAGATTATATCACCACCCTGATTTACAAGATTAAGACTTGTTTGATTAACAATCAAGTCTTGCAAAGCTATAGTAAAATCTCTATCAAGCCCAGGCTCTATAGTTGATCCAGGTCTTCCACCAGCAGTATTTTCAAAATAATCTACTTGAAAAGTTTCAACACCTATGGGTATGGATGATCCTGTAAAGCTATATATCCCGCATGAGATTATTAATATCGAAATAATGATAGTAAGAAGAAATCTTTTAAATATTTGATACATCACCTAAGTTATGTTGTTTAATTTTCCTGTAAAGTGTTCTCTCAGATATCCCAAGCTCTTTTGCCGCATTTTTTCTTCTTCCGCCAGTTCTAACTAGTGCTTGTTTAATCATTTCAACTTCTTTATCATGTAAAGACAGAGTCTCCTCCTCTTCAATTGTTTCAGCATATTCAAAGCTATCTTCATTTTTAGGAATAGCATCAATGTTTAAATCTGATTGTAAATCTATATTATTTGAATCTTGAATTGGATCATTTTCACCATAAATTTTCTCAATTAAACCTTGATTCTTTTCTTTGACATCTGTTGAACTTTCACCTTTCATCAACTCAAGAGTTAGTTTTTTAACATCATTTAGATCATTTTTCATATCAAACAAAACTTTATATAGAATCTCTCTCTCTGATGTAAAAGAAGAGGAATCCTCCTTAATATCATCTAAAGTTGCAGGTAATTTTGAAACTTTATTAGGTAAATAATGATTTAAAGTTTCAGTTTTTAGGTTTCTCTCTTTCTCAAGAATTGACATTTGTTCAGCAATATTTCTTAACTGCCTGATATTCCCTCTCCATTCCTGCTGACAGAGAAGTTCTTGAGCAGATTCATCTAATCTTAAAGTTGGCATATTATATTTTTGTGCAAAATCAGATGCAAATTTTCTGAACAGAATAGGAATATCCTCTTTTCTATTTCTTAAAGGAGGTATATTTATAATGATTGTGCTTAATCTGTAGAAAAGATCTTCTCTAAACTTGCCTTTTTTAATTGCTTCATCCATTTTTATATTTGTAGCTGCTACTATACGGACATTCGTTTTTTCTACTTTTGATGAACCTACTTTAATGAACTCACCAGTTTCAAGAACTCTAAGAAGTCTAACTTGAGTGGCTAGTGGAAGCTCACCAACCTCATCAAGAAAAATTGTTCCCCCATCAGCAACTTCAAAATATCCACTTCTATTTGCTGTTGCTCCAGTAAAGGCTCCTTTTTCATGACCAAATAACTCAGAGTCAATTGTGCCATCTGGAATTGCGCCACAGTTTACGGCAATATATTTTGAATGTTTTCTATGTGAATACTGATGTATAATTTTTGGAATATTTTCCTTTCCAACACCACTCTCCCCAGTTACAAGAACAGAAATATCTGAGTTTGCAACTTGAATTGATTTTTCAATTGCCCGATTCAATTTTGGATTATCTCCAATAATTCCAAATCTCTGTTTTACTGAAAGAATATTTTCCATTATACTTTTACTTTATTAACATCTCCAATCAATGTAGCAGTTGTAAAATTTTCAACTTTAACATTTACAATATCTCCTAGTGAAAAGTCGTATTTTGGAAACACAACTACATTATTTTCACTAGTTCTTCCACTCCAGAATTCATTTGATTTTTTTGATGATTTATCAATCAAAACTGAACACTCATTATTTAAAAACCTTTTATTTCTTTCAAAGCTAAGTTTTTGCTGAACAGTAATAATTTCTTCTAACCTTCTTTGTTTTGTTTCAGGACTGACATCATCTTTAAAGTTTCTCGCAGCATAGGTGCCGGGTCTTTCTGAGTATGCAAACATATATCCAAAATCATATTTTACTTCTTCCATTAGAGAAAGAGTGTCTTGATGATCTATTTCTGTCTCAGTTGGAAAGCCAGTAATCATATCATGTGAAATTCCACAATTTGGAATTATTTCTCTTATATTTTTAATAAGATTAAGATATTCTTCTCTGGTATGAAGTCTATTCATTTTTTTTAGAATCCTATCACTTCCTGATTGAATTGGTAGGTGAATGTAGTTACAGATATTCTCATATTCAGCCATTGTTTCAATAACATCAATTGTCATATCCTGAGGGTTAGATGTAGAAAATCTAATTCTTATTTCAGGAAAATTTGAGGCAACCATTTTAAGCAAGTTTGAGAACCTTTTAGAATTTTTTTTCTGCTCCTCACTTGCCTTTTTAAAATCTTTTTTGGGGCCTCCTCCGTACCACAAGTAGCTATCGACATTTTGTCCAAGTAGGGTAATCTCCTTATATCCTTTTTCGTTAAGCTCATTAATTTCTCTAAGAATACTTTCTGGATTTCTACTTCTTTCTCTTCCTCTTGTAAAAGGAACAACACAAAATGTACACATGTTGTCGCAGCCTCTTGTAATTGAAACAAATGCATTTATACCATTATTATGAATTCTTACGGGTGATATATCACCGTATGTTTCAGATTTAGATAATATTACATTAACTGCTTTCTGGTTATGCTCAACTTCATCTAAAAGATTGGGAAGATCTTTATATGAATCTGGACCAACTACTAAATCAACAATTTTTTCTTCTTCAAGAAGTTTATCTTTTAATCTTTCAGCCATACACCCTAAGAGTCCCACTTTAAGATTCTTATTTTCTTTTTTCTGAGAATTAAATGTTTTAAGCTTTTTACGAACTGTCTGCTCAGCTTTATCCCTTATGGAGCATGTATTTAGTAGAACTAGGTTTGCTTTTTTGGAATCATCGGTTAGGTGATAACCTTCTTTTTGTAAAATTGAAGCAACAACTTCACTATCAGCAAAATTCATCTGACATCCATAGGTTTCTATATATAGAGATTTTTCTTTGATAGTAAACAGTTAGCTAGTAAAATTAAGTAATTAATTTATAATATGCCAATTTGGCAGTATTTTTTGATTTTTAAAAAGAAATTACTTGAATTTTATTATGTTCTATTCAATGCATAAACTAATGCTGTCATATCCTCCAATTATATTGGTAATATTGTTTATCCCTTTTAAATTTAGGATTGAACTAGCAATCATACTTCTGTAGCCACCTTTACAGAAAATATAGGATCTTTTGTTAGAATTTAATTTATCTAAACTATCAGTCAGATTGATAAGGGGAATATTTAATGAACCATCAACAGATCCACTTAAATATTCATTTTGTGATCTAACATCTAAAATGTTTATATCAAATTTTGAATTTAAACTCATAAAGTCTTGAGCTTTTATATTTGCTATAGAATTAGTTTTTTTATTTAATTCAATCCAGGATTTAATACCCCCCTTTAAGTATCCTTTAATATTATCAAACCCTACTCTTGATAACCTAGTAATGGCTTCTTCTTCTCTTCCTTCAGGGGCTAAAAGTATTATAGGCTTTTTAATATCTTCCAATAATTCTCCAACCCATGGAGCAAACCTTCCATCAAGTCCAATAAAAATAGAACCAGGAATATGAGATTCTGCAAAATCATTTTCATTTCTGACATCCAGTAAAATTACCTCCTTGATTAATTCTTCAACTTTATTTGCATCTAAAGCATTTAAAGATTCTTTTAAAATTATTTGTGATTCTAGATATCCATTTTTATTAAGTTCAACATTTGAAGGAAAATACTTTGGGGGATCAAGTAGACCATTTAAAACTTCTTTAACAAATTCTTCTTTAGTCATTTTATCTCTCAATGCATAATTTGTTTTTTTCTGATCTCCAAGTGTACCCATCGTCTCAGAACTTAAATCTTTTCCACACGAAGTCCCTTGACCATGACCAGGATACACAATTACATCATCATTTAGAATCATAATTTTATTTCTTAGGCTATCATAAAGCATTGAAGCTAAGTCTTTATTATCCAGATCTGATATTTGAGATAAATCAGGTCTTCCAACATCTCCAAGAAATAAAGTATCACCTGTAAATATTGCATGATCTTTTCCATTAGTATCTTTTAACAAATAAGTAGTGCTCTCTATTGTGTGACCTGGAGTATGAATTGCTACAATTATTGAGTTACCAAGTTTGAATTTTTCATAATCTGATGCAATAGTTTTATTGAAAGTAGTTTCAGATTTTGGTCCATAAATAATTTTTGCATCTGTCTTTTTTGCTAAATTTAAATGCCCACTTATAAAGTCAGCATGAATATGTGTCTCAAAAATATATTTAATTTTACATCCACTTTTTTTTGCTTTCTCAACATATGTCTCAACCTCTCTAATGGGATCAATAATAGCAACCTCTTTATTGCATTCAATATAATAAGATCCCTGCGATAAACACTTAGTATATATCTGTTCTACTTTCATCTATTTACAAAATTAGTTTCTTTCAAATTATAATGCAATTATGTTAAACAAATTTTAAAAATTTTATTTTTTTTTTATTCATAACAATAAATCTATTTACTTTAGGGCCAAAATTATAATATGCCAAAAAATTTAGTTATAGTTGAATCAGCTACTAAAGCCAAGACAATTGAGAAAATTCTTGGACAAGACTTTAAGGTCGTCTCTTGTGTTGGGCATATCTCAGACCTTCCAGTTAAGGAGCTTGGAGTTGATGTTGATAATGATTTCAAACCCAAATATGTCATTCCTACTGAAAAAAAACCAATAATAAAAGACTTAAAAAAATATGTTAAGGACTCTGAAAAAGTTTGGTTAGCTAGTGATGAAGATAGAGAAGGAGAGGCTATAGCATGGCACTTATATGAAAATCTGGATTTAAGTAACAAGGATTATGAAAGAATTGTTTTTCATGAAATAACAAAAAATGCAATTTTAAATGCATTAGAAAGTCCAAGAGAAATAAACTTCAATTTAGTTAATGCCCAGCAAGCCCGTAGAGTTTTGGATAGACTTGTAGGTTATGAACTCTCTCCTGTTTTATGGAGGAAAGTTAAAGCTGGTCTATCAGCTGGAAGAGTGCAATCTGTATCTGTGAGATTGATAGTTGAAAAAGAAAGAGAAATTAAAACTTTCGTTTCAAAAAGTTCATATAAATCAATTGGAGTTTTTGAGACTAATGAAGGTGTCAAATTAAAAGCGGAACTTAATGAGAAGTATTATTCTGTTAATGATGTAAAAGAATTCTTTGAAAAAAATTATGGTTCTTTATTTAAAGTTGCTAGTACTGATAAAAAACCTGGAAAAAAATCTCCAACACCTCCTTTTACAACTTCTACTCTTCAACAAGAAGCTTCAAGAAAGCTTGGATTTGGAGTTACCAGAACCATGTCAACTGCGCAAAAGCTCTATGAAGCAGGATTTATAACATATATGAGAACAGATAGTGTTACTATTTCCAATGAAGCAAAAACTTCAATTGTTAAAAAGATAGAAACTAAGTATGGAAATGATTATGTTAATCTTAGAGACTATAAAAATAAAAATAAATCAGCTCAGGAAGCTCATGAAGCAGTAAGACCAACGGATATTAATGTCGAGGAAATCACCTCTGACTATGACCAGCAAAGATTATACGAATTAATATGGAAACGCACTATTTCTTCTCAAATGTCTGATGCCCAAATTGAAAGAACTGTCGTTAATATTGAGACAGACTCATACAGCCAAATTTTTATTGCAAGAGGTGAGGTTATAAAATTTGATGGTTTTCTTAGGGTTTACACTGAGGGAACGGATGATGAAATCGAGGAAGAAAAAGATGTCTTACCAGCACTGAATACAAATGAAAAATTAAATCTATTAAACATAAGCTCTAAAGAATCTTTTACTAGACCGCCTTCAAGGTATACTGAAGCATCATTGGTTAAGAAACTTGAGGAATTAGGGATTGGAAGACCAGCTACATACGCTACTACAATTTCAACAATTCAAAATAGAGGTTATATATCTAAAGGAGATAATGAGGGCTTAGAGAGAAACTATAATTTCATTGAATTTAGTCAAGAAGGTATTAGAGAAAGTATATTAAAAGAAAAGACAGGATCAAATAAAGGAAAATTAGTTCCGACTGATATTGGTATGATTGTAAATGACTTCTTAGTTGATAATTTTAATAATATTCTAGATTACGGATTTACAGCAGAGGTTGAAAAGAATTTTGATAAAATTGCAACAGGTGATCAGAATTGGACAGATATTATTAAACAATTTTACGGTGAATTTCATGAAACCGTAAATGATGTAAGGGAGAATGCTGAAAGACAATCAGGTGAAAAAGTTTTAGGTACAGACCCTGTTTCAGGAAGGGTTGTAAAAGTAAGGCTTGGAAAATTTGGGCCAATTGCTCAAATTGGAACAATAGATGAAGAAGAAAAACCTGTTTTTGCAAGTCTTACTAAAGATCAACAGCTAGATACTATAACTATAGAAGAAGCTTTAGAATTATTTAAATTTCCCAAAGAAATTGGAAATTATAAAGATGAAATTATTACTGTAAATAATGGTAGGTATGGACCTTATATTAAATTTTCAACTAAATCTATTTCAATTCCAAATGATCTTGATCCCCATGCAGTCGAAATTAATAAGGCTATTGAACTAATTGATGAAAAATTAAAATCTGAAGAACCGATACATATTTACAATGAAAAACCAGTTACTAAAGGGAAGGGGAGGTTTGGTCCTTTTATTAAGTGGAATGATTTATTTATTAATGTAAATAAAACATATGATTTTGATGACTTATCAATTAATAATATAGAGGAGTTAATTGAGCTAAAAATAAAAAAGGAAAAAGAAAAGCTAATCTCTGAGTGGACTGATGAAGATATTAAAGTTGAAAAGGGAAGATGGGGAAGATCTGTTATTTCCAAGGGTAAAAGGAAAGTAGAAATTCCTAAAGAAATTGATCCAAAAACAATTACATTAGAAATTGCAAAGCAATATCTAAACCCTAAAAAGAAAAAATGAGTCTTGAATTACTCAAACCAATTTCAAATACCTTTATTGATGAGCTAAATGAAAATTATTTACAAGGCTCTTTATTTAAAAAATTAAATATTCATACTTTATCTACTGGAATACCAGATATAGAATCTACAAATGTTTGTATGGTAGGGTTAAGTGAATACAGAAACTCTTTTTTTGAATCAAGCGTTCAGGACACAAACTCTATTCGAAAGCAACTTTATAAATTAAAATTTGGTAATTGGAAATTATCAATATCAGATTTAGGGGATTTGCCTAATGGAAGTAATGTAGACGACACATATCATGCGCTTTATGATTTATGTAAAGAGTTATTATCCAAAAACGTATTATTAATAGTGATAGGAGGTAGTAACGATTTGATTTATCCAATTTTTAAATCTTTTGACTCATTTAATGAAAAAGTCAATATAGTTTCTATTGACAACCAGTTTGATCTTTATCAAGAATCTGACTTAGTATCAGGAAGAACTTATATGAATAAAATTATAATCGATGATTCTAACAGATTAAACGATTTTACTAATATTGGATATCAAAGACATTTATGTTCCCAAGATGAATTAGACTTAATGGAGAAATTATTTTTTGAATATATTTCTTTGGGAGAAATAACAGAAAATAATAACAAGGCAGAACCTATTATGAGGAATGCTAATATTGTTGGATTTGACATGAAATCTTTATCTTTTTCAGCCTCTTTTAACCAAAATGAGGGAAACCCCAACGGTATTAATCCTAGGCTGGCTTGTATTCTAAGTAAATATGCAGGTCAAAGTAATAAAACCAATTTTTTAGGGCTATTTGAGTTAAATAATAATATAATATCTAATAAATTATACTCTGAGATAATATGGTATTTTTTGGATGGTGTAAACAAAAGAATTGTTGAATCTGATTTTAATGACTCTCAAACCTTCAACAAATATATTGTTCAAACCTCAGGGAGAGACATTATATTTTACAAAAGTAAGGTTTCTGAAAAGTGGTGGATGCTAATTAACCCTGCAAAGAGTTCAAATGTTTATTACTTACCATGTTTAGAAAGTGACTACCTAGATGCTCTTAATGACAACATTCCATCTAGATGGTTAAAAGCTACAAAAAGGGTTTAAACTTCTTGTAAATATCTTTCAGCATCGAGCGCTGCCATACATCCTGTTCCTGCGGCAGTTATTGCTTGACGATAATCTTTATCTTGAACATCTCCAGCTGCAAATACCCCATGAATATTTGTTTTAGTAGAAGCTTTATCTGTTATAATATAACCACCATCGTCCATTTCAACCAAACCCTTAAATATATCCGTATTGGGTGTATGTCCAATAGCAATAAATAATCCTGTAATCTTAAGAATTGATACTTCACTGTTAAGATTATTTTTAATCTTAATCCCCTCAACCACACTATCTCCAATTACCTCTTCTATTTCATGATTAAATAAAACCTCAATATTATCAAAATTAGCTAATCTGTTTTGCATTGCTTTAGATGCTCTAAAATGATCTTTTCTAACAAGCATAGTAACTTTGCTGCATATTTTGGCTAAATATGTTGCCTCTTCTATAGCTGTATCTCCACCTCCTACTATGGCAACATCTTGGTTCTTGTAAAAAAAACCATCACAAACAGCACATGCAGAAACTCCCCCTCCAATTAATCTTTTTTCACTCGGTAATCCCAGGTATTTTGCAGAAGCACCCGTACTAATTATGACTGTTTTTGATCTAATTTCATCTCCATTTTGAGTGTATAACTTATGAATTCCTCCTCTTTCTTTTGAAAAATCTACTTTAGAAATAAAATCAATTTCAACTTTTGTACCAAATCTTTCCGCCTGTTCCTTCAATTCATTCATCATTGTAGGACCATCAACACCATTTGGGTAACCAGGAAAGTTATCAACCTCCGTGGTTGTAGTTAGTTGACCCCCTGGCTCTAAGCCAGTATATATAATTGGATTAAGGTCTGCTCTTGCTGCATATATTGCTGCTGTGTATCCAGCTGGTCCACTTCCTATAATGATTGTATTCATATTAAGATTTTTGAGATAATGATTTGATTTTGTAAAATTAAAAAAACATAAGAATAAATTGATTAAAACATTATTAACTTTGTAATTTGATAATCTAAATGAAAATGATTAAAAAAAATCTTAAGTATCAATCTCCAGGAATAAATGAGGAAAACAGATACGAAAAACTCCATACAGTAACTTTTGATAACTCTAAAGAAGCCTCAATTTTAATTGCAAGAGAAATTTGTGATTTAGTTAAATCTAAAAAAGAGAAGAAGAAAAATTGTGTAATAGGTTTTGCAACAGGATCTTCCCCAACTAAGGTTTACCAAGAAATTATCAGGATTCACAATGATGAATCTTTGAGTTTTGATAATGTTATAGCTTTTAATTTAGATGAATACTTTCCGATTGAAAAAGATGATAACAATAGCTATCATAATTTCATGAAAGAGAATTTATTTGACCACATTGATATACCAGAAGAAAATATAAATATCCCATCTGGAGATATAAGTGAAAAAGATATCAAGAAGTTTTGTTCCAATTATGAAAAAAAGATTGAACAAAGTGGAGGGATTGATATTCAGCTTCTAGGAATTGGAAGAACTGGTCATATTGGTTTTAATGAACCTGGATCCCACTTTAATTCTACAACTAGATTAATAACCTTAGACCATACTACAAGATTCGATGCAAGTAAAAGTTTTAATGGTATTGAAAATGTTCCATCTAAGGCTATCACAATGGGTGTTAGAACAATCTTTAATTCAAAGAGAATTATAATGATGGCATGGGGAATTCAAAAAGGCTTGATTGTAAAAAAATCTGTTGAAAACAATATTACACCCCTAATTCCTTCAACATACTTGCAGAACCATAAGAATACAACTTTAGTCCTAGATAAAGAGTGTTCAAGTGAGCTAACTAGATTTAAAACACCATGGTTAGTTGGATCTTGCGATTGGTCAGATTTAATGAAAAGAAAAGCAATAGTTTGGTTGTGTGAAATTACTGGAAAATCTATTTTAAAGTTAACTGATGAGGATTATAATAAAAACGGGTTATCAGATTTACTAGCACTTGAAGGAAAATCATATGGTATAAATATCAAAATGTTTAATCATTTTCAAAATACAATTAGTGGTTGGCCTGGAGGTAAACCTGGTGCAGATGATTCTACAAGACCAGAGAGAAAAAGTCCAAATCCAAAAAGAGTTATAATATTTAGCCCGCATCCAGATGACGATGTAATCTCTATGGGTGGTACTTTTGATAGATTAGTTTCACAGGGACATGATGTTCATGTTGCATATCAATCTTCTGGTAATGTTGCAGTCTCTGATCATGATGCATTGAAATTCATTGAAGTTTCATCTGACTTGTTCAAAGGAGAATTAAAATCAAAGATTGAACCTTTAATCAATGAGCTAAAAAATAAAAAGCCAGATAAAATAGATTCACGTGAAGTTAGACAGCTTAAAGGGTTTATTAGAAAAAGAGAGGCTATTTCAGCAACTAGATATATTGGAATTCCTGATTCTAACACCCATTTTATGAATCTTCCATTTTATGAAACTGGAAGAATTAAAAAAAATCCACCCTCAAAAAAAGATGTTTTAATGATCGCGTCATTAATCAATAAGATTAAACCTCATCAAATTTATGCTGCTGGAGATTTAGAAGATCCTCATGGAACTCATAAAGTATGTCTTGATATAGTATATGAGGCATTAGATTCTCTTAAGGGTGAGAAGTTTATAAAAGATTGTTGGTTATGGTTATATCGAGGGGCTTGGTTAGAGTGGGATATTCATGATATTGATATGGCCGTTCCAATGAGTCCAGCTCAAGTACTAAGAAAAAGAAATGCAATCTTTTTCCATCAAACTCAAAAAGACGGAGTAATGTTTCAGGGACAAGATTTAAGAGAATTTTGGGTAAGAGCAGAAGAAAGAAATAATGAAACAGCAGAAAAATATAAAAAGATGGGACTAGCGGATTATGCTGCTATAGAATCATTTAAAAGACATTATTATTAAAAAACATTATTATGAAAAAATTTAATTTACTGATCACCTTACTAATTTTATTTGGAACTTTTTTAAATCTACAATCACAAAATAAATTTTCTGATAGAAAGATAAATAACCTTAAAAATCAAGCTTCTCAACTTGTTGAGGAAGATAAAAAGATGACACAGGTTATGGTTGACAAAGTATTTAGTTTTGCAGAACTTGGCTTTCAGGAGTTTGAAACATCTAAATATTTAACAAATATTCTTGAGAAAAATGGATTTGAAATTACATATGGAATTTCAGGAATACCAACAGCGTGGATGGCTTCATGGTCAAATGGAACTGGCGGACCAACAATAGCCCTGGGTAGTGATTTTGATGGAATACCTGTTTCATCACAATATCCTGGTGTGGCATTTCATAAGCCGATTGTTGAAGGAGCTCCTGGTCATGGTGAAGGTCACAATTCAGGACTTCCTGTAGTTATGACTGCAGCATTCTCAGTTAAAAAAATAATGGAAGAAAATGATATTGAAGGAAAGCTTGTCATATGGACAGGTGTTGCAGAAGAACAAATAGGAAGTAAGGCTTGGTTTGTAAGAGATGGATATTTTGATGATATCGATATGTGTATTTTTACTCACGTTAGCACCAATATGTCTGTGTCCTGGGGGAAAGCAACTGGTACAGGCTTGATTTCTGTTGAATATACTTTTGAGGGAGAGACCGCTCATTCTGCTGGTTCTCCTTGGAGGGGAAGAAGTGCCCTAGATGCTGCGGAGTTAATGAATATTGGCTGGAATTACAGAAGAGAACATTTACATCCTGATCAAAGATCACATTCTATATTCACTGATGCTGGAGATCAACCTAATGTTGTTCCATCTAAAGCTTCTATATGGTTTTATATAAGAAATATTACATATGAAGGAATTATGGAGAATTATGCAAAAGCAAATAAAATTGCTGAAGGAGCTTCTTTAATGACTGACACAAGTTTTTCATCAAGAATACTTGGGACTGCTTGGCCTAGACATTTTAATAAGATAATTGCAGAAGAGATGTATGAAAACATAAAAAATGTAGGGCTTCCAACTTGGTCTGAAAATGATGAAATTCTTGCAAAAGCTGTACAAAAAGAATTAGGCCTGAAACAAAATGGACTAGCAAAAAATATAAGTAAAATTGGAAAACCTTTACCATATAATGTTAGTGGAGGTTCTGATGACATTGGTGACATATCATGGAAGGTCCCAACTGTTACTTTAAGATTTCCATCAAATATCCCTAATGTTACTTCTCATCACTGGTCTTCGGCAATTGCTATGGCTACACCAATTGCTCACAAGGGTGCAAATGCTGGTGCTAAAGTTGTCGCTATGACAACATTAGATTTTCTTTTAAAACCACATAAATTAGAAGAGGCAAAAGATTATTTTGAAAATATTCAGAAAAAAGAGACTACTTATAGACCTATGATATCTGAGGATGATCCTCCTGCAATTTATTTAAATAAAGATATTATGAGTCAATATAAAAATCAGTTAAAAGAATTTTATTTTGACGAATCAAAGTATGATACTTATCTAGAACAACTTGGTGTTGAATACCCTGTAATTAATAAGAATAAGTGAAATTGAAATTTTCTACTATTAATAATTGTTCTTTAAAGGTATAGTAAATATGATGTTTACTAAAATTAGTTCTTGAGAGAGGATTTTTATTTTTCACATTGAATATATTTAAAAAAAACTAATACTTTATACTTTATATTTATCTTAAATTTTATGCCAAATATTTTCAATATTGGTATTAAAATACTATTTTCATTATCAAATTAACAGAAAAAAACAAAATATGAGACTAACAATAAGTTCAGTTTTTCTAGTTTTTTCATTGTTATTACATAGTCAAAGTCCAGTTAATGGTGTTGTAACCGATGAAAACGGAGTTCCCCTTCCAGGAGCAAATGTTGTCATTGAAGACACTAATACAGGAGTATCGACTGATTTCGATGGAAATTTTGAAATTACTGCAAATCAAGGACAAGTCCTTGCATTTAGTTATATAGGTTATACAACTCAATATGTAACTGTAGCTAACCAGTCAGGAATAAATATTTCTTTACAGCTTGACAATGAGCTTGAAGAGGTAGTTGTTACTGCTTTAGGTTTTGCAGCAGTTAGAGATCAGCAAGGTTCAACTTCATCTGTAATTAATTCAGATGATGTGATTAGATCTGCTGAGCCAACTGTAGTGAACGCATTGAGTGGTAAAGCTTCAGGTGTAAGAATTACTCGTTCTAATGGTGATCCAGGTGCTGGAAGTACTATTAGAATTCGTGGTGCTAACACGATAGATGGATCAATACAACCATTAATAATTGTTGATGGTGTACCAATGGACAACTCAACATCTTATGCTGGAGGTAATAATATTACTGGTTCAAATGGTGGAGTTTCTCAAGGTTCACGTTTAAATGATATAAATCCAAGTGATATAGAATCTGTAAACGTACTAAAAGGTGCTTCAGCTGCTTCATTATATGGAAGTAAAGCTGCCAATGGAGTTGTAGTAATTACAACTAAAAAAGGTAAAAGAGGAAAAGCGAGAGTTTCTTTTAAAACTAGCTATTCATTTGATGAAATTTCTGAAAGAATAGCCATGCAAGATACTTGGGGTCAAGGAAGATCTGGAGTATATGGAGAAACTAGAGCAGAATCTTGGGGTGATTATATCCCTGGAAGATCAGGTGGTTCAGATGGGTATAAGTCTGGGGCATATTTTGTAGCAGAAAATGGTACTCAATATCAATTAATTGATAGAAAAAATTCTCAAGAAACATTTGTAGATGAGAACTTTAATTCAGTTTTTGGAACAGGAAATGCTTTACAAAACGACTTAACTATTAGTGGAGGAAATGAGAATAGTAATTATTTCTTCAGTTTAGGTCATCTAGAACAAGATGGTATAATCAAGAACTCAAGTTATGAAAGGACTAATGCTAGATTAAATTATGAGGCTAAGATAAATGATAAGATTACCTTATCAACTAAAATGGCATATACTTATACTGACTCTAACAGAATTCAGCAAAGTTCAAACGTATCTGGATTAATGCTAGGTCTTTTAAGAACTCCTCCAGGTTTTGATGGAAGAGATTATAAAGGAACATATTATAGTTCAAGCGGAACGGAGTATATCAATAGAGGTAGATCTTATAGAAAATCCATTGGACAAAGTTCAAACCAATCTTATACGAACCCTCTCTGGACAGTAAATGAACAAGAATCTAGTACAAGAGTTAACAGGGTTTCTATTACTCCTCAATTAACAATTAAGCCAACAAATTGGTTTTCAATAATTACAAGAGGAAATTTAGATGTTGCAGATGATAAAAGAACTTACTTCTTCCCAATTGGAGATGCAAGTTCTAGAGCTAATGGTCAATATCAGGAAGATGCGTTGGATATAAGAAATTCAGCTTTAGATGTTATAGGAAAAGCTAACTTCGAATTATCAGATGATGTTAACTTAACAGCTACAGTTGGTTGGAGTTATAATGATAGAAAATATTCTAGATTATCAGGTAACATAACAGGATTCTTAGTTAACTCATCAAAAAGAACTACGGCTCTTAACACTTCTTCAGAAGCTTCAACTTTTAGTGGTGCTAAAGCATTTAGAAGATCAAATAGAGGTTATGGAATCTTAAATTTTGATATAGATGATCAATTATTTATAAATCTATCTGGAGCTCAAGAAGCTTCATCTACAATCAATGGTACATTCTTTTATCCTGCAGCAGATGCAGCATGGGTAATAACAGAAGATATAGTTCAATCAGATATTATGTCTTTTGCTAAGCTTAGAGCTTCATGGGGTCAGGTAGGTGTTCAGCCTTCCGCTCATAAATTTGAGACATTAGCAGAGGGTGGATTTGGTTATCAAACTTATAGTGATCCTCTTGATAGTAACTTATTTGGTGGTGGTTTTAGGTTAGACAATAACCTTGGGAATCCAAATCTTGAACCTGAAATAAAGACTGAATGGGAAATTGGTGGTGATTTCAGATTTTTTGATGACAAGGTATCTTTAGGAGTAACATATTATGATAACATAATTGAAGGAATATTATTAGATGTTTCTTTATCTCCATCAACAGGTTTCTCTACACAATATGGAAACTATGGAGAGATGACTAATAAAGGAATGGAAATTGATCTAGGAGTAGATTTAATTGATACCAACGATTTTGGTTTATCAGGATCTGTTAATTGGTCTACAAATGAAAATGAGGTAACTGATCTATATGGAACTGAGTCTATAAACTTATCTCCTGGAGCATCTGTTAGTTCTAGAGCTGTAGTTGGATATCCACTTGGTGTTCTTTACGGAACTGGTTCCAAAACAAATGCTGACGGAAGTTTTGATCTTAACTCAAATGGATTTCCACAAATAACTTCAAGTCCAATGGTACTTGGAGATCCTAATCCAGACTGGAGAGGTGGTATATCTTTAAATATGAGATATAAGAAATTTAGACTTAATGCTGTTCTAGAACATTCACAGGGTGGTGAATTTTCTCCCAGAACATTATGGGTGTTAAGAAGATTTGGTACAACTCAAGAAACAGCTAATAGGCTTACTTTAGATCAATCTCTTGTTAATTACAGAGGAACTACAGTTCCTGCTGGAACAACAGTAAGAGGTAATATTGAAGACTTTGGTGGTGGACCAGTTTTACTTGATGAAAATTGGTATAGAACAGGTATCGGAGGAGGTTTTGGTGATAACCAAGCCTATAACTTCTCTATAGCTGATGCTACATGGACTAAATTAAGAGATCTATCTTTAAGTTATGTTTTAGACACTCCTGTAATTAAGAACATAGGATTGAATGATGTTATACTAACTTTTACTGGTAGAGATTTAATAAACATCAACAATGTTGATGGAATTGATCCTGAGATTAATACGAAAGGTGTAAGTGTAGCTCAAGGTGTTGAGTATTTCACAAACCCTCAGACGAAAGGTTTCCTTTTCAGTTTAACAATAAATTATTAATAAAATGAAAAAAATATTTACAAAATCGATTTTAGCTCTTTTAATTATTTTCTCATTTTCTTGTGAGGATATAAATGAAGACATTAATGCAAATCCAAACGATATTTTAATTACTGATGTTGAGGACAAACTATTTTTAACTGGTGCACAATTAGCAAATGTTCAATTGCAAGTAGGTCACCTAAATAGAATTAGTGGAATGTACTCTGGTCAATTAATAGGATTTAGTTCCTTGTATGCAAATATATATGGATATAGTTTATCAACAGTTGAGTCAAACAGTGAATGGTTTGCTTTGTATGTTGGTGTGCTAAACAATATGAGACAACTTCAGGAAAATTCTACTAATACATTATTGGTGGGTATAGCTGAAATTATTGAAGGCCATGCTTTTGGAACAGCTGCTTCTCTTTGGGGAGGTATACCTTACAGTGAGGCTGGAAATCCTGAAATAGAAGATCCAATTTTTGATTCGCAGACTTCAGTCTATAATTCTGCAATTCAAAAGTTAACTTCTGGAATTTCAACTCTTCAATCTGCTTCATCAGTAAGTCTATCTCAAGATATAATTTATGGTGGTAATAAAGACAAATGGATTGAAGCTGCTTATACTTTAATTGCAAGATTTAATCTTCATAAAAAGGATTATGCAGCTGCAGTTTCTGCTGCTAGCAGTGGAATAAGCAGTGCGTCTGGAGACATGAGATTTAGTCCTCCTGGAATTCAATCTGGAGATTCAAATTTGTTTGCAACTATTTTAAATGGTTCTAGAGCAGGAGATCTTGGAAACTCTTCAGCAGGAGAAGAAAGTTATTTACTTCAACTTCTAAGTAATTCATATTCTACAAATAGAAATCATGCAAAAACTGATGAAACTGCTAGATATGGATACTATAAGATTAACTCAAGTAGTGGTTCTGCTAATACTGGTATAATTGCTGAAGATGAACCACAAAATATGGTTACATATTTTGAGAATCAATTGATTTTAGCTGAAGCAAAAGCCAGACAAGGAAGTTTAGCAGATGGTCTGCCACACCTTAACAATGTTAGAGCTTGGTTAAATTCAGGTGGTAACTTAAATAGTAACCATAGTTCTAATCCATATAAGTATGAAGCATTTGTTTCATCTGATTTTAATTCAGGTGGAATTGAAAATGCAGATGGTGTTGATGCTAATACTGCTTTTCTTAGAGAAGTGATTGAAGAAAGATATGTTTCAGGATTCGGCATGCATATGCCGTTTAATGATGCAAGAAGACTAAGAAAGTCTGATAGCGCATACTCTGTACCTTTTGTTCTTGTTCTTGGACCTGCTGGTCCATATCCTGAAAGAATGCCTTATGCAGCAACAGAGTTGAATTCAAACTCTAATGCACCAGCTGAGGA